>Ga0265297_10002118_pt1 | contig 42092 bp, 45 predicted proteins | sample Munlanlwell13791_FD_192502 | JGI IMG/M metagenome (GOLD analysis project Ga0265297, IMG submission 192502) | Leachate microbial communities from a municipal landfill in Southern Ontario, Canada - Leachate well 137-91 | ecosystem: Engineered > Solid waste > Landfill > Unclassified | place... | reverse complement strand
TTATCAATCAAATAAGAAACGACATCTCCACTCTCACCCCCACCGCCAAAACCATTATCGATCAATTGTTCAAATTTCTCTGAGCGGGTAGGGGGAATCGGACCCCCGCCTGAAGATTGGAAATCTTTAGTTCTACCACTAAACTATACCCGCATTTTTAATGTTATTTATTTTAACAAATTAATCGGGCATTGCCCGACGAAGCTTTAGCGAAGTCGGGGATATAGGATTCGAACCTACAGCCTCATGGTCCCAAACCATGCGCGCTAGCCAATTGCGCCAATCCCCGTTTTTCTATGGGTCAATCATAACCTATTACTTTAAATATATCAAGAAACACCAAGCTTTTTAAAATAAAAAAATAGCCCTCATTGGATTTTGTCCGCTGAGGGCCGTGTTAAAAAGTCAAAGAAATGAAGGTTGTATTATTCGGCAATGAAATGGGCATCCCAGCAATTGAGAGTGCTCGCTATTTCCATCGCCGCTTCGGCTGCATTCACAAATTCCCACTTAGTCCTTTTTAGTTCCTCCATATCACCATGAAACACTTTTCCAGTCTCAATTCTGACAGTATTACCCTCAATTTTCATTCTGAGGTTTACAATATCGAACAAAAGATTAGGGTAAGTGCAAGTTACCATCGTCGCCATCCGGAGAGAAAAGTATGCGTGATTCCCATTGGGATCACCCATATTGACATAGTAAGGATTGAGTTTGGCCCCATGAATACCACACACGACCGTACCCTTTCCAGTTTTATCCTTGAGACCGCCGCATTCAGAAATGTTGATGGAAATATTGTTCACAAACTCAGTCAAAAAGTCGGGTATCTGGTACTTTTCATCTTCCATCCGCGGCAGTTGGATGTAAATACACAATTTACCCCTCGGCTGTCTAAAAGAGATACCAGCAGCTTTCAGTTGAGAAAGTAACTCGGGAGAAGTTTCAACAACTTTCATCTGGAGACCTATCATGTCTAAAACCTCCCATTTTTTGCCTTGCGACAAACCATTCACTTTGTGAACAGCATTCCAAACACCCTATATTGATGTCCAAAATGCTATTCACAAAAACAATTGACTTTTTAATGAACGATCAGATTTTCATCTGAATGCGTCCATTATACTATATTATAGGTTGAAAATCAAACTCCAAATCTAAATTTTTGTTGTGCCGCAGGAGGGAATCGAACCCCCACGCTTGTTGAGAGCACAAGATTTTAAGTCTTGCGTGTATACCAGTTTCACCACTGCGGCTCAAAAGTGATGTTATTATAGCAAAAAAACTCCAATGTTATAATCTAGTCTATGCTATCTCAACCTACATTTGTCCCAGTTGGTACCCAAGCTACCGTCAAATCTCTTACTCCAGAAGAAATGGAGGCCATTGGTATCGAAATATTTTTTTGCAACACCTACCATCTTTATTTACGTCCTGGTGATAAAGCCGTCAAAAAATTTGGCGGACTTCACGAATTTACCCGATGGCATGGACAATTAATCACTGATTCCGGCGGATTCCAAGTTTTTTCTCTTGCCAAAGATCACAATGGCGCTGGTTCATTAATAAAAATTACCGAAGATGGCGTTGAATTCCGTTCCCATCTCGACGGTTCTCTCCACTTTTTTACCCCCGAAAGATCGCTTCAAATCCAACACAATCTGGTTGCCGATTATATTATCGCTTTTGACGAATGCACTCCTTATCCTGCCACCAAACAATATGCTCAAAAAGCTTTGGACCGCACTCATCGCTGGGCTATCCGTTCCCTAAATGAACACAAAAAACTAAATCAAAAGTTAAATCAAGATTTAAAACTCTATGGTGTTATTCAAGGCAGTTATTACAAAGATCTCCGTCAGCAATCAGCCAAATTTATTTGTGATCAAAACTTTGATGCCATCGCTATCGGAGGAATTTCAGTTGGCGAACCAAAAGACAAAATGCGTGAAGCTGTATCCTATGCCCTCCCCATTGCTCTTAAAACCAAAAAACCAATTCATTTGTTGGGAGTAGGGGAAATCGACGATCTTTTTGATTTTTTTGGTCAAGGTGTTACTTCTATGGACTGCACCTTACCAACTCGTATGGCTCGTGGCGGTCAGTTTTTAAATCGCACTGGCAACATCAAACATGATGTCAGAGGAAAATTTAAAAACCAAATCATGAATGCTAAATATAAATTTGACCAAACACCGCTTGATCCTCAATGTCATTGCCCTACTTGTCAAAAATATGACAAAGCCTATCTTCATCATCTTTTCAAAACCCAAGAACTCCTTGGTTATCGCCTCATGACCATCCACAATCTTTCTTTTATGATTAATACCACCCAACAAATTCGTGATGCACTAAAAGATGGTACTTTTGATAAATTAAAATATAATTGGTTAGGGAGAAAATAAATTTATGAAAACAATTTTAGTTACTGGGGGAGCCGGACACATTGGCTCACATATTATTGAAGAACTAATTCAAGATCCAAACAATAAAGTAATTTCTCTTGACAACTATTTTAATGGTAAAAAAGAAAATCACATTTCTGGCGCCGAATATCGCGAAGGACATACCAAAGATATCGATAAATTAATTCCCGAAAATCCTGAAATTGTTTTTCATTTGGGCGAATATGCTCGTGTCGCTCCTTCTCTTGAAGAGCCCCAAAAAGTTTATGATATGAATGCCATTGGAACTTTTGCTGTTGTCGAATTTTGCCGTCAAAGAAAAGTCGGCAAATTGGTCTACGCTGCTTCCAGTACCAAATTTGCTACCAATGGTGAAGAACGCAATGCCAATCCCTATTCTTTCACCAAAGCTAACAATGTTGATCTTATCAACAATTACGGCCATTGGTACAATCTACCTTACGCTATTTGTTATTTTTATAATGCTTATGGTCCTCGCGAAAATGGTATTGGCAAATATGCTACCCTTATCGCTAAGTTTGAACAAATTTATCTCAATGGTGGCGAATTTACTGTCGTCAAACCAGGCACTCAAAAACGTAATTTTACCTATGTCAAAGATCTTGCCCACGGCATGATTTTGGTTGCCCAAAAAGGGAATGGTGATGGCTACGCTCTCAATAATCAAAAAGCTTATTCAGTAGAAGAAATTGCCCAAGCCTTCGGTGGACCAGTCAAATATATTGATGGCTACTCAGGCCGAACCGAATCTGGCGAAGCCCCCACCAAAGCTCGTGAAGAATTAGGTTGGGAGACAACTGTTGATGTTCTCGATTATATCAACGATTTTATTAAAAAAAATCCCAAAGGTTAGGCAATATTTAAAAAGACTCTCTACTTAGCAGTCAAACAGTTACTCTGCTAATACATCACAGATACACACTATGACTACCTCCAAAAAAACTTTTCTCTCCATAAACTTCGGTTGCCGAGTCAATTCGGCTGAAACCAACCAATGGTCTCAAACTTTAATTGATCGAGGTTTTGTTCCTACCAAATCAAACCCAGATATTATTTTGATAAACACTTGTTCTATCACTAAAAAAGGGGAGACTGAATCACTTGGAACTATTCGTCATTTTCATCAACTTTACCCTCAAGCCCAAATCTTTGCCACTGGTTGTGCCAACCTAAACAAAGTCAAAGACCTAACTAATCTAACCATTATTAGTAATGATCAAAAAGAAAAATTATTAGAAAAATTAGAATCAAATTACACTCATCAGATCAAAGATAAATTCAGCCATACTCATCGGTTTCTTCTCAAAGTTCAATCAGGTTGTAGTCAATTTTGTTCTTATTGTATTGTCCCATCCAAACGACCTAAATTATTTTCTCTTCCCATTTCCAAAGCCGTCTCCACTGTCAAAAAAGCTGTTCGGGATGGTTATCAAGAAGTCGTTATTACTGGTGTCAATCTCGATCAATATCAGTATGGTTTTTCCAATTTAGTCCAAAGCTTACTCCAAGAAACTGATATTAAACTCATTAGTTTTGGTTCTATCCCAATAAATTGCCTCGATCAAAAATTTATTGATCTTCTCAAAAAGTATCCCGACAGACTTTCTTATTTTCTTCATATTCCCATTCAATCAGGCTCCGACAAAATCCTCAAACTCATGCACCGCCCCTATACTTCCAAAGATATTCTCCAAAAAATTAGAAATTTGAATTTAGAAATTAGAAATTTAAAGTTTGGCACCGACATAATTGTTGGTTTTCCCACTGAAAATCACCAAGATTTTCAAAAAACTCTAAAACTTTGTCAAAAAATTAATTTCTCCAAAATTCATGTTTTTAAATATTCCCCTCGACCCAATACCCAAGCCCGAATGTTATTTGAAAACTCTCCCAAAATTTCCAAAGTAGTTTTAAAATCTCGCTCTCAACAAATCAGAAATTTAATTTAAATATCCTGGTTTACAAACAAAAAATATAGGGTTACCATCACCTAAACCGTGTTTTTAACATAGTTTTAATTATTAATTCAGAAATATTTAAAATTATGAGATCAAAAGAAATTTCCATTACCAGAAACGGTAATTTAATCGAAAAACTAACCAACAATGGCCAGTTATTCGGTATTCAAACTCATCAAAAAGATTTCGATTTTACTATCGAAAAAACACCAGAAGGATTTAAGGCCTCAGTCAGATCAAATATAGGAAAAACTGACCAACACACCATAGAGATTATTCAAGACGGTCAAAATCTTTCATTCCGAATCAAAGACATGAATAATATTACCGCTAGTACTAATTTACCTACCGACCAAAATACACTTCCATCCCGTCAAACAAACAGTGCTTGACATTACCTTTCCCAAGATTTACTCTACGGCAGATTAATAATTTCATATTTTTTTATGATTGAATATACACATGCTTACGACGGTCGACTCGTTTCTGTATTACCAAATGGCAAATGGTTAAACGATTTTTACAAATCACAAGCCAATGGTTTATTAGAGACTTCCTTTCAAATGGAAAATACCGAAACAGGAGGTTTGTTTTTCAGCCGTGAATTCTGCAAAAAAAATACTCCCGAAGAATTAAAAAATGGAAAAGCAATTTATTTTGCTACCACTGGATTAATTATTCGAGGTGGTACCGAAGAAGAATTAAAAAACAATCCTCTAAAAATAGAACTTCCTACACAAGTAAGCAAAGCTGTATTATTTGAACAATTAAAAGAAGCTGGAATTGAAATCAGACATCCTAACGACTGAAATATATTTCCATCTCATCAAACACCTGAAACTTAAACGATACTTCTTGACCTGGGAATCTTGCGTTTCTACCCCAAATATAGGCTTTATTAACATCATCTCTCATTTGGTTGGAAATTCTTTTCAAAACTCCATCCAAAGTAGCCGTATTTTTTATAATCAATGGCTCCTTTTTGTCTGCCTCACTGGTTCTATCTTTCTTCAAATAAACTCGAACCAAACCCAGCCCTTTCCATACTCTCTCTTTAAATTCTTCAATTCCCAAATCAGTCCCCACACACATTTTTAACACTCTCTCCGGAATCTTTTTTATATCTTCCGGTTTTGCCAAATCCATTTTTGTAACTATCTCTACTGCTGGCATATATTTTCTCGTTTTGACCAAACCATCAATCAATCTATCTACCGACTCAATTTTTTCACCCAATTGGACTATGGCATTGTCCAAACCCATCTCTTTGGCAATATCGATTACATCTTCTTTTTCAAAAGAATAGTAAGGATCAATTACTTGAATCGCTCCTTTATAAGTTTTGTGAACCGAAATCTTGGGTGGTTTTACATTTAATCTAATTCCTGCGTTATAAAGCTCCTGGCTTACTACATTTAGCCAATCAACTCTTTGGATATCTGTCATCAACACCACTAAATCCGCCGCCCTTATTACTGAAATCACTTTTCTGCCAAAACCTTTATTACCAGCCGCTCCTTCAATAATTCCTGGCAAATCCAAAATTTGTATCTTCACTCCTTTATATTCCATCATCCCTGGTACTACACCCAAAGTCGTAAAGTCATAATTTCCCACCTTCGATTCTGCATTGGTAATCTTATTAAGCAAAGTTGATTTTCCCACACTAGGCAATCCCACCAACACTACTGAGGCATCTCCCGAATGTTTGATTGCATAACCCACTCCACCGCCTCCACCCTTATTCATCGGACCATCAAGTTCTTCCTTAAGTTTAGCCAATTTCGCCTTCAATACCCCGTGATGGTGTTCACTCGATTTATCATAGGGAGTATCCCGAATTTCCTTCTCAACTCGAGATATTCTCATTTTAATAATTTCTTCTTTGTTCATTTGTTAGAATAAAATACTTTGAAAAAAATAACAGTTCTATTTCTTATGCTATTTTTTTGGCTTGTTTTTAACAAGCCTATTTTAGCATCTAGTAATATCAATGGTCTTCATCTAACCCAAACACAGGACTTATTGACCGCCAAAGACATTATTAATTCCAATGGAGGTGATTGGGGTTGGATTACTATTGTCATTCCCTTAAATCAATTAGACCATCAAACCTGGCAAGATTTTTTTGACAACTGTCGCAAATTTCATCTCATTCCCATAATCCGCATCGCCACCAATGCTGACGGAGACAACTGGAAAGCTCCGTCAATTTCCGATATCGACAACTTGGCTAATTTTTTAAATTCTCTCAATTGGCCTACTCAAAAACAACATGTCATCCTTTTCAACGAAATTAATCATGGCCAAGAGTGGGGTGGAGAAGTCAATGTCAAAAATTATGTTGATACGGCTATCTATGCTTCTCAAAAATTAAAAAGTTTAAATCCCAATTTTTTTATTTTAGGAGCTGCCCTCGATTTAGCCTCCCCCGAAAAACCCCCTGAATTTAAATCAGCTAAAAATATTTATCAAGAAATTTATACCTACAATTCGGCATATTTTGATAATATAGATGGTCTTGCTTCACATTCATATCCCAATCATGGTTTCGTCGGTACACCAAAAGATACTGGTCAGCACAGTATTCGAGGATATCTTTGGGAATTGGATTTTCTAAAAAAACTCGGGGTCAAAAAAAATCTCCCAGTTTTTATCACCGAAACCGGTTGGCCCCACAAGGAAGGAATTAATAAAAGAAACAATTTTTATACCACCACTACTACTGCCAAATTTTTATCAGAAGCATTTAATATTTGGTCCAAAGATTCAAATATTCAAGCTGTTACTCCATTTATTTATAACTATCCCAACCAACCCTTTGACCATTTTTCCTGGTTAGACCAAAATCAAAAGCTTTATCCTAGTTATCAGTGTCTTATTGATCAACCAAAAACCAAAAATCAACCCTCACAAATTACCAAGTTTGAATATTACAATTCAAAAATTCCTTTCTTAATTTTTACTAATACCGAGTATACCGGCCAAATTAGTCTCAAAAACACCGGTCAGTCCATTTGGGGAGAAACTCAATTTTGTCTCAAACCAACTATTAGTGAATCGATTGAATTAACCGATATTTGCACCAACTCTACTGATTACATTTTACCCAATCAAATAAAAATCTTTACTTTCAAATTTAAAATAAAAGATTCATCCATCAAAAAAGTAAATCTTGCTTGGGAAAATATTCCCAGTATCGAAATCACTCCTTTTTCTGAAAAATCCTCAATTTATCACCCTACTGTTAGTTTTTTTAATCAAATAAAAGGCTTTTTTGCTAAATTTTGGTAAAATACCATAGTTTTACACCTTATATGTCCTCATAGCTCAGTTGGATAGAGCGCCTCCCTTCTAAGGAGGAGGTCGCAGGTTCGATCCCTGCTGAGGATACCAATTTTTGCGCCTATAGCTCAATGGATAGAGTGCTAGTCTTCGGAACTAGTGATGGGGGTTCGATTCCCTCTAGGCGTACTAAAAAATGAAAAAAATATATTACAACAAATTAATTCGAGATAAAATTCCTCAAAAAATAGAGTCAAAAGGATGTAAATTTAAAATTAGGAAACTGAATAATATCAAGTTTGGAAAAGAATTATTAAAAAAAGTAGGTGAGGAAGCAAGCGGCTTACTAACAGCTAAAAACAAACAAGAACTAACATCAGAATTAGCCGATATATTGGATGTAATCAACGAAATTAAACATTTTAAAAAAATAACTGACAAACAAATTATCGCCGCTCAAAAAGAAAATTTTGAAAAGAAAGGTGGTTTTAGTAAAAAGATTTTTTTATATTGGTCGTCCGACGATGGTTACAAAACCAACGAAAAAGCAAATAGTCAACCAAAGAAATAGTTCGTAGTAAAATGCTACAATATCACAGTATTTTAGGGTCTGTAGCTCAGTTGGTAGAGCGGTCGCCTCTTAAGCGATTGGTCGCGGGTTCGAGTCCCGCCGGACCCACCATTAAATTGATTTTTTAGATCTGGTGCATTTCGGTATTACTTTTTAGTAGTGCTGGGCACCAGATCCGAAAAATCAATTCTGCCGCAGTGTTGAAATTGGTAGACAAGCACGGCTTAGGACCGTGTGTCGAAAGACATGGAGGTTCGAGTCCTCTCTGCGGCACTAGAAAAATTTATTTTCTAGACAAATATTGTCCCGTTTCTGTACTTACCAAGATTTCTTCTCCAGCCTTGATAAAAAGTGGTACCAATACTTTCATTCCAGTATCAAGTACTGCCTGTTTAGTGGCATTAGTTGCTGTATCACCTTTTATGGAATTTTCTGCTTCAACTACCTTAAAAGCAATGGTTTTTGGTAAACCAACTCCAACTGGTTTTTCATCATAAAACTTAATTCTATATAAAAGCCCTTCCTTCAAATAAACCTTGTCATCACCAATAATTTCTACTGGCACCATATATTGTTCAAAAGTTCGAGGTTCAATAAACACATAATTTGATCCGTCAAAGTAAGAATATTCTGCTTCGTGTGTTTCTACTAACACTTCCTCTACTTTTTCTCCCGATTTATAGGTATATTCCAACACTCTTCCAGTGTAAAGATTTTTGAGTTTTGTTCTATAAAAAGCCGAACCCTTGCCGGGGGACACAAAAAAAGTATCCACCACCATATATGGTTCATTTTGGAAAATAATATAAATTCCGCGTTTGAATTGTGATGTTGATATAACTCCCATAAAGCTGATTTTAACACAGAACTAAAATATTAAAAAGTTGCCCTTTTTAAGGGAAATGATCCGAAATTTCGGATCAAAAGGTTTAAAAAGAGGGATTTGGGACCAAAAAAAATCCCAGAGCATGCTTTTTAGAGGAGCCACCCCGGGATCTAATGTGTAGTATATCAAATATTATAAGAATGTCAATATCCGCATCAAATACACACTTAAATCTTGCCGTTCTCCATCTCATCGATAAACTGTTGTACACCTTTTGCCCAAGAACCGTTAGAACTTGGACAATATTTCTTCATCATCAATTCTGGAGTATTCAAACCCTTATCAAAATATTCTCTTTTTAAATATTCGGCATAACTCCTAATAGATAGCTCATAATTATCAAATTTTAAAGTTCCTTTCTTATGTATTCCATATCCCCAACAATTATATGAATCGTCAGGAATTTTTTTACACAAATTTGATTCCTGTTGAGCTATTGCCACTATCCAATAGTATTCATATCCATAATTCTCTGATAATTGAAAAATCAAATCAGCATAAGGCAATAGAGGAGATTTATATTTTTCTAAATATTTTTTCAAAATCACCGGCCTAGCATCGTCCATCGAAATCTGTTCACTTATTTTGAGATTATTTTTTTCTCCACTAGATTCTCCCACTATCAATTTCAATGACCCATCAGTACTCATTCCCAACACTTTTTGTTCAGTATTTTTATTCAAAAAAATTACCTCTCCCAAACCAATTCCTACCCCAAATACCAAAAAAACCGACAAAAAAAACAACCTCTTCAGGTCTTTTAAAAACTTGCTCATGTTTATATCCATGGTATCATAAACCCAATTATGAAACCAAATTCAAAAATTCAAAAAAACCCGGACAAAACTTTCGTTATTAATCTTGAAATTAAAAAAGAAGAAGTTGCCAAAGAACGTCAAGATGCTCTCAAACAATTTCAAGCTGAATTTGAAACCAAAGGCTTCCGCAAAGGCAAAGCTCCTCTTGATGTTGTTGAAGCTCAAGTTTCTCCAGAAAAACTATTTGAAGAAGTTGCTTCTCATTTGATTTCTCATCTCTATTCCGACGAAATCAAAGCCAACGGTCTCAAACCAATCATTCAACCTCAAGTCAAATTTAAAAATGAACATGTCGATTTCGATCATGATTGGCAAATTGAAATAACTGGTTGTGAACTTCCCGAAATTGAATTAAAAGAAAAATATCTAGACGAAATCAAAAAAGTAAATACCGACAAATCAATCACTGATGAAAATCAAAAAATGGACCAAATCGTCAAAACTCTAATCAAGAACGTTAAATTAGATTTACCCGAAATTTTGGTCGAATCTGATACTAATGTTCAACTTTCTCGTCTTGTTGATCAAGCCAATCAAGCCGGCATTACTGTCGAAAAATATCTTGAAGCTCAAAAACAAACTTTGGATCAATACAAAGAAACTGTAAAAAATAGAATCATTGAAGAATGGACTGTCAACTTGGCCATCAACAAAATTGCCAAAGATAACAAAATCGAAGTTACCGACGATGAAGTCAAAGATATCTTGACCAAAAATCCCGCTCTCGAAAAAAATATCAACATGATTTACTATCTTTTGACCCAACAAAAGGTATTTGATTTCCTCAAAAAATAACTTTTTCCTGCTATAATACGCTTACTATGGCAGGTAGTTTTGGATTCAAACCAAACCAAAAAAGTAAGAATTTTCAAAAAAATAATAACGGCGAAATTTTAAAAGATCTTCCCAATAACTCTTCTGACAAAATATTTCCTCAGCTTTTTGGGACTCTTTTCCCTGGACAAAGTGTTGAATTCAACAAACCGGAAACTCCTAAAAACAACATCAATTGGACTCAAGAATTTCTTACTGTTAATCAAGAGCAAACTGTTTTTATTAACAAAAATACTCAAGAAGTTGAAGTCGCCATCAATCAACTCCGCCTAGAGATTAAAAAATTAGTCCAAGACACTCAAGATCTCGATGTTGAAGTGCAAAAAGTAGCTTTTCAAGAAACTACCGATTTTAATCAATACCAACTAAAATTTTTGGAACGTATCAAAATTTTTATCATTAACTTCCGTAAAAATATTTCCCAAGCCTCTTCTTGGTTAGAAAGTTTCAGCCACAAAAAAAATAAAAGGAATGCATTTTGGGGAAAAGTCAGAAATAAAAAGAGTGGGGGAGAGCAATATCTTTTCAGTAGTGAACACAGCGCCTCCCGTTCCGCCAATTAATTTGGTATAATCTCCCGTATCCGAGTCTATAGCTCAGTTGGTTAGAGCGCTTCGTTGACATCGAAGAGGTCAGAGGTCCGAGTCCTCTTAGGCTCACATTTATGGTCGAAACTATTTCCCCTCAAACAATAAATTTTAATGAGAGAAGTTGTCTGTCAAATATTTTTGACATCTCCCAACAAACAGATACTATTATTGCTTGTATTCAGGGAGTATATTCTAGTCCCAAAATAACCAATCTTTTAAGGCTTCAAGGATACAATAATTTTAGTTGTCTTTCCGGTGGAATTGCTGGCTTATCCGACTTTTTCCATGATACCGAAACGAGTTCCGACATTAGTTATTACTTCCACCATGATTTTAATAACTCAGTCAGAAAAACAATTTTTGAACAAACCAAAAACTCCAATTGTGATTATTATCGAAAATTAGAAGGGAAGGCGCTTTATGTTGTTACCCACAAAGTATTTATAAACTTAGACCACACTATTACTGGACAAAGTCTTTATCAGCATGGCGTTAAAGAAATAAAATACTTTCAAGAAGAGAAAGATTTAAAAAACTTTTTTATCAACAGGAATATCTTACCTAAATAAATTTCCCTTATTATCTATATTTGTAAACCCTAATCGTTTCCAATTCGCTCACCAAAGGATAATTTTGTTTAATAATGTTCCACTCATCAGTTGTAATATCAGTCCTGTTTTTTGGTTCAACTATAAAATCAAATTTATAGTTTCTCATTTCCATAAATGCCCAAATGTGGACCGCCACATCTGTTGGCCATTCTCCCAACATCCACCCTTGTCTATGCGACAATGACAAAGGTACCGGGTCAGCCACCGCCAAATAAATTATTTTTTTGTCTTCTGGAATTATTTTTTTAATATCCTGAGCTATTTTTATTTCTATCTCTCCACCAGCATGATTTCCAAAATAGTAATTACTCGTTCGAATTCCGTTATATATCATTCCTGCCATTAATATTATTGAAATTATTTTACTTTTCTCAAATACCCATCCCAATCCAATGCTTCCCAAAATTACCACCAAAGGAATATACACATCAGCATAATATTGATGAGTAATGTTTCCATTCGGTACCATCAACCAATAAAAAATTACCCCAAATATCCACAAAATCAAAGGTACTATCCTCTTGTCTTTTTTTACCAAACTAATTATTAATCCAACCATTGCCAATCCACTTACTACTTTTCCCATCACTTCACCTACCACATTTTTCCAAATCAAATTTTTAAAATTAGCCCACTGAAACAACTTTTCTCTCCCTGCCAACACCCAATTCTCCCAATCCATATCCAATCCCAATTTTTCAGTTCGCCATCTCCAATATCCATAAAAACCAATTGCCAAGATTATCAAAATTAAATAATCTTTCACTTTGCCTTTTCTCAAAAAAATAAAATAAATTAACATCGGTAAACAAATTAATCCAAACGGTCGACTTGCCACACTCACACCCAAAAATAATCCACTCAAAATCAAATTTAATAATTTTCCACCTTCTTTAAATTTCCACGCCCAATACAACGCTACAAAAATAAAACTCACTGCCATTGCATCTGGATGAATCGCATGTCCTACAAAAAATATACTTCCCGGCATAAAACTAAAAATAAACACACTCAAAAGTGCAGATTTTTTATTCCACCATTTACTCATAAATCCAAACAATGCCATACTTCCAATCAAATACAAAAACAAATTTACCAATCTTGCTGCCCATGGATAAAATCCAAAAATTTTATAGCTAGTGGCAATCAATAATTCATAAAACGGCATTTCCAAGAAAAAATACCCATCCGTATTTGATACCGGTCTCATCAAACATGCTTTTGGATTCAAAAAATTAGCCTCACCCTTGGCCAAAAAATAAGCCACACATTCCGTATCTGTCTGTCTCATCGGATGAGCATCTATAAACGCCACATTAAAATCCTTTAATCTCACCAAAACACCCAAAAATAATATAACTCCCAATAAAACTTTTTTAAACATTTATTCTATTCTACCTTAATTTATTCGTGCTATACTCAAAAATAATCATGAAACAAGTTTTCTGCTTTGCAAATATTTCGACTAAATAGCCCAAAAAGGGCTAACTAGTCTTCTTTGGGCTATCTCAACCGTATTCCTGTTAAAATAACTTATAACTTTATGCAAGAAAATAATCAAAAAAATTCATTAGACCAAATTCGCCATTCAGCTGAGCATGTCCTCACTCAGGCAATGCAACGGCTTTATCCTCACAAATTCATTATGGCCATGGGACCAAGTACCGACGACGGCTTTTATTTCGACTTCGAAACTGTCGGCGATTTCAAAATCAGTGAGGAAGATTTCCCTGTTATTGAAAAAGAAATGGCCCAAATTATTAAAGAAAATTTACCTATAGTTAGACAAGAAATTAGTCTTGACCAAGCCAAAGAAATATTTAAGGATAATCCTTACAAAATGGAATGGCTCGAATCTATCAAAGATAGGGGAGAAACCATTACCATTTACAAAACTGGAGACGAGTTTGTCGATCTTTGTGCTGGTCCTCATGTTCGTTATACCAAACAAGTTAAAGCTTTTAAACTTCTTTCCATTGCGGGTGCATATTGGCACGGAGACGAAAAAAATAAAATGCTCACTCGCATTTATGGAACCGCATTTGAATCAAAGGAAGAGTTAGAAAAATATCTTCAATTAATGGAAGAAATTCAAAAACGCGATCATCGAAAATTAGGCAAAGAATTAGGGTTATTCACTTTTTCTGAATTAATCGGCAGTGGTCTTCCTTTATATACACCCAAAGGTGCCTTTATCAGATTAACAGTAAATAACTATGTTGAATCAGTCCAAATAAAACAAGGTTATACCCAAGTTTGGACACCTCAAATTGCCAAAGCAAAATTATTCCAAACTTCAGGCCATTATGACAAATATAAAGACAGTATGTTTAGGGTTGTTAGTAACTATTCTGATGAAGAATTTTTCCTCAAACCCATGAATTGTCCTCAACACACCCAAATTTATGAAGCCCAACCCCATAGTTATCGTGATCTACCACTAAGATTTGCCGATTTTGCCATGTTATATCGTGATGAAAAACCAGGTGAATTAAATGGATTAGCCCGTGTTCGCGGTTTTTCTCAAGATGATTGTCATATTTTTTGCACCGAAGAACAAGTTGATCAAGAAATTGATACCGCTCTAAAAATGACCAAAGAAATTATGGATACCTTTGGCCTCAAATACAAATACCGCCTATCTACCCGTGATCCAGGTCATCCAGAAAAATATTTAGGTGATCCCAAAATTTGGGACAAAGTCGAAAAATGGGCCGTTGATATTATGAAAAGAAACCATATCGAATATTTCGATGGACCTGGAGAAGCTGCATTTTATGCCCCAAAAATGGACTTAATTGCCACTGATGCTCTTGGTCGTGAATGGCAACTTTCTACGGTTCAAATTGATTTTGTTATGCCTGAACGTTTCAAACTGGAATATACCGCTGCCGATGGCACCAAAAAACGTCCAGTCATGCTTCATCGAGCCATAGTCGGTTCACCAGAAAGATTTTTGATGATTATGTTAGAACATTTTGGTGGAGCCCTCCCCACATGGATTTCTCCAACTCAAGTCAAAATTATTCCTATTACTGACAATCAAACTGAATATGCTCAAAAAATAGAGCAAATTTTGAAAGATAACAATATTCGAGTCGAACTTGACGACAAATCTGAAACCATGCAAAACAAAATTCGTACCGCTGCTGGTGAAAAAATCCCTTACATGATCATTGTTGGCGGTCGTGAAGCTGAAAATAATACCATTTCTGTTCGCCAGCGCGATGGTCAAGATTTAGGAGTTATGACTTTAGAAAAATTTTTAGAAAATATCCAAAACCAAATTTCTAAAAAAAGCTTAAATCTGATAAAATAGGCAAATATTATATGAGTAGTTTCAAAAACAAAAGTCAAAATCACAAGTTCTATAAAATAAATCAGTACATCACTGCGCCTACTCTCCGACTTCTAGACGAACACGGCAAACAAATCGGTGTCATGTCTTTGTCAGAGGCCAAAAATAAATCGTTCGAAACTGGATTAGATTTAATTGAAGTCAACGGTAATGCTGTTCCTCCAGTCGTCAAATTGATCAGCTTTTCTAAATTTAAGTATCAAGAGGCCAAAAAACTTCAATCTGAGAAAAAAGGTATCAAAGGTGGAGAACTAAAAGAAATTCAAATGACCCCATTTATAGGCCAAAACGACTATCAGATCCGAGTTGATAAAGCCAAAAAATTTTTGGCTACTGGAAATAAAATCAAATTAAGTATAAAATTCCAAGGTCGCCAAATGAATCATCAGGAATTTGGGCACAATCTTGTAATTAAATTTAAAACTGATTTACAAGAAGTTGCTACTCCCGAAGGCGAAGCAAAATTAATCGGCAAAAGATTAATGATTACTTTTACTCCTTCCAAAAAGAAGGCTGCTACAAATAATGAAGAAACAAAGTAAAAAACTAAAAGTTAGAAAATCGATTTCCAATCGATTTGAAGTTACCAAAACTGGTAAAGTTTTGCGTATGTCTTCTTTCAACCGACATTTACGTCGCAAGAAAAGCAAAAAACAACTTCGCCGTCTCAAAGGCAAACAAGTTGTCAGTGGTGCCTTAGCCATCAAAGTTAAAAAATTATTAGGTCAATTATAAAAAAATATGCGAGTTAAAACTGGAACAGTCAGACGTAGTCATCATAAAAAAGTCTTAAAAGCCGCCAAAGGTTTTTGGATGACCCGCCACAAAAGATATAAAGTTGCTCATGAAGCAGTCATGCATGCCGGTCGATATGCTTTCGTTGGTCGTCGTCTCAAGAGACGTGATTTACGACAAGTCTGGATCGTTCGCATCAATGCTGCTCTAAAACCATTTGATATTCGCTATTCAGCTTTTATTAAAATGCTCAAAAATCGAAATATCATTATCGACCGAAAAATTTTGGCCGATCTTGCAGTTAATAACAATGAAGCCTTTAAGGCCGTGGTTGAATCGGTCAAATAATTTGATTTGACCACTCAATCACTAAACCCCTGAGTTTATCGAAGGGGTTTTTTGTTACAATAAGGATAAATCTATGAATCAAAATCTAGATCAAATAAAAAATAATTACTTAGCTAGAATTAACTCGGTTACCACCGATACTGAATTAGAACAAATCCGTATCGAAATATTGGGTCGAAATGGTGAAATAAATAAATTATTTTCTGAAATAAAAAATGCTGCTAACCCTCGTGAATATGGTCAACAATTAAATCAACTAAAAAATGAATTAGAAACTGCTCTTTCGTCAAAAGAAATTCAAAAATCAGAAAATATTAGAAATTTGAAATTAGACATTAGAAATTCGATTTTTTCGTTAGAAAAAATCGGCCATTTACATCCCATCACTCAAACAGAACGTCAACTAAATCAAGTTTTTAAAAAATTAGGTTTTTCTGTCTACAACAGCCCCGAAATTGTTACCGATGAATTCAATTTCGAAAGACTTAATGTCCCAAAAGATCACCCCGCTCGCGATATGCAAGATAGTATCTACATCAAAGAACCGGAATATCTTCTAAGAACTCAAACATCAACTATTGAGTCATATTTACTCCAAGCTCAAAGTAAAAATTTACCTATTCGTGCCGCTTTTCCAGGAAGTGTTTTTAGAAATGAAAAAGTTAATCGTTCCAATCATTTCGTTTTTCATCAATATCAAGCCGTGGTTGTCGACAAAGAAATTACTATGAAAGACTTAATTGGAACTATGGATTTGATGTTTAAAACTCTTTATGGTCCAAATGTTGTCGTTCGCTATCGTTGTAAGTATTATCCTGAAGTTGAACCAGGTGTTGGCCCCGATATGCAATGTTTTAATTGTCATGGAAAAGGATGCCCACTCTGTAAGTACGCTGGTTGGATTGAAATGGGAGGTAGTGGTATGATTCATCCCAAAGTTTTAGAAAAAGCTGGAATTAATCCAAAAGTTTGGTCCGGTTTTGCTTTTGGTATGGGTCTTGATCGTTGGACTATGGCTCAAAAAAATATTAAAGACATTAGAACTTTAATGGGTGGAAATCTCGCCTATAAACCAAATTTATGAAATTAATATACTCTCATCTTCAAAAATTTCTCCCCGATCTCAAAGTCCAACCACAACAACTTCGAGACGACTTAACCATGATTGGCCATTTCACTAATTTTTTTGAAGAAATTGATGGCGAAATTGTTTTTGATTTAGATATCAAAGTAAACAGAGGAGACTGTTTGGGATATTACGGACTCGCCCGCGACCTTTCAGTTTTTTATAATCTTCCACTAAAAAATTTGTCTCAAGAAAATAATCCTTCATCAAATTATCAACTACCCATAAAAATAACTACCGACAATGTCAAAAGGGTTATGGCTATCAAACTCTCTGATTTAAAAAATACCCAATCACCCGACTGGCTCCAAACTTTTATCAAACTTCATGGCAACAGTTCCATAAACACCGTTGTCGACCTCACCAATTACATCATGTTTATGTACGGTATTCCAAATCACGCCTTTGATACGGCCAAATCTGGAGACAATTTAGTTTGGGAAATGAATCCCAAATATCAAGAATTTATCAGTCTTGATGGTTCCAAATTAACTCTAAATAAAAATATTCTAATGATTAACAACCCCGACAAAACTCTCAGTCTTAGTTTTTGGGGTGGGGAAGCCTGTGCTATCGAAACAAATTCTACTGACATAATTATTGAGATGGCCGTTTATAACCCTACCACCGTTCGTCAAAATAGTCGCCAATTAAAATCTGTTACCGAAGCTGGTATTCGACTCGAAAAACAATTAGACCCAAAACTTATTCCATTAGCTTTCAACCACTTAATTGATTTGATTTTACAAAATTGCGACGGTCAAATTTCTTCCCAAGTTTTTGATTATTATCCCAACCAATTATCTTTACCTCAAATAAAATTTGATTTTCAAAAACCATCTCGAACCTCAGGAATAGACATCTCTACAGATTTTTCTTTGGATTGTCTTACTCGCCTTGGCTGTGAAATAAAAAATGATATTATAGTTCCACCATCAATTCGTCCTGATGTTACTATGGACGACGATCTTGTTGAAGAAGTTGTTCGTTTTTATGGTTATCAAAAAATTCCCACCAATCAGCCAATTGCTTCCAAAAATGTTCCTGACATTACTCCAAAAGAAATTTATTTAATCGACAGTCTAAAAGACAAACTTATTGATCTTGGTTATGATGAAGTTCTTACTTGGCCCCTGGTTTCCAATCCTGTTGATAAAAATTCTGTTATTACCACTCAAAATAGTATTAATACCGAAAGTATTTATCTTCGTCAAAGTTTAATTCCCTCACTTCAACAACAACTCGATCAATATACCCGTTTCAAATTAACCAATTCCCAATTTTTTGAAATTGGCAAAATCTTCTCTCAAGAAGGGGACAAATATATAGAACAAAATGCCCTAGGAATTTATTGTCCCAACTCAGATAAATTAATTTCTGATTTAAAACAATTAAATCTTGATGCTAACATTGTTGATCAAAATTTCGCCCAAATTATTTTAGATAATTTAGAAAAACCAAATTCCTATGATCCAAAAGTTTTGAATCAATCGGCCTACGAACTAACTTCACAATTAATAATTCTTGATGCCAATATTATTTTAGACAATCAAGAAGATCCACTTGATTTAATCAAAAAATATTCTGACATTATTGGGCCACAAATTCTTTGGGAAATGGTTATCACTGATATTTACCACGATCAAAAAACCAATAAATATCGCTATACTTTCCGTGTTTCTTATTTCAACACAGATGACAAAACTGCCAAAGAAAGACACCTCCAAGCCTTCAATTTAAAATAATCTATACCACCAATTTTTCGCTAAATCTCTGATCTGTTTCTAAGTGTTTCTTAATATTTTCTTCTTCTTCTTTAGTTAGATTTTCTACTAAAATTCTTAAATCAAACATTCCTTTTTTATCTTTTTTATTATTAATATTAGTAATATTTTTTCCAGTTTCATTAACTAAATTAACTATATCTATCAAAATTCCCGAATGGTCTTTCCCTCTCAATCTAATTGTTGTCAGGTGTAATTTTTCTTTGGTTATTCCTGCTTCATCAAGTTTTTTATTTATCAAATCATTTTTAATTAATCCTTTACCTAATTTAAAACAAAGATCATCTATTCCTTGGCACCCCAATTCATACAATATTGGGTTGATTGAATCTCCAACGTCTGTCAAAACTAGTAACCCTCTCGGAATCAAAACAGATTCCAAAATTTTTTGTCCTTGTTCCGCCAAGTTATCCCTTTCTTCCAAAATTCTTAACTCTTCAATAATTTTTCTAGTTTGTGGTAAACAATAATTTTCTAAACCAGGCAAGGGAGCCCTCCTTGAATCACCCAAATTAACTCTTATAGTACTAGCATTGGGAATAACCATAGACATCGGTTTATTTTCTCCATCGACACAAATAGAATTTGCTTCCGTCAACACTCTTGGACTAATTGCCACCGCAAAATCAACTCCAGTCGCATTTTTAGGTAAAAATCTGACACTTCTACTTGGAGTAAAAACCAATTTTAAAATATAGTCTTTTAAATCTTTTTGCTTATTAATTAAACTAACCACTCCCCAATTATTAAATTGTTCCATTTCATTTGTCATAATTGCAATTTCTACCGATCCTGCATTAGGAAAATCTACTGTTGTTTGAATCGCTTGGTAACCATTTATTTGTTTATTTTCTCCAACAAATTCATCAAATCTACTATAATCAACTATTTCTCCAAAGTCCTGATGTATTTCATTTAAAACTTGATAACACTCATCCAAAGTTTCTACTTTAATTCTAAAACTAACCACATCGTTAATATCATTTAAATCATCTGGACTTCCTTTTCCTTGTAAGGCCATCCTCTCTTGCTTTTTCTTTAAAAACCAAACTCCATTATTTCTAGTTTCCACTTCACCTTTGATTTTCTTATCGCTCAATGTTTGCTCAATTCTGCTTTTTAAATAACAGGAAAAATCAGGACTTAATCTCGGATCATCTTTTATAATTGCCGACATTTTTTCCCAACCGTCTCTATCTGAATATTTAAAAGATAAGTCTTCTAGTTCAGTTTTTACTACCCACATTCCCAAAGATTCGGCCAATTTTGTATATACATCCAAAGTTTCTTTGGCTTTTCTTTTTTGTTTTTCCGGCGGCATCGAATCCAAAGTCCTCATATTATGAAGTCTGTCAGCCAATTTAAGTAAAGCGACTCTCGGATCGATATTGCTTTTATTTAAAACTTTTTTTAGTGTTTCGTGATCAGTATTAGTTTCTAATTTAGTTACTCCCTCTACCAAACTTGCCACCTCATCCCCAAATTCCAATTGAATTTGTTTGAAAGAAACACTGGTATCTTCAACCGTGTCGTGTAACAATGCCGCAATCAAACAGTTCTCATCAGTAACTTTCCATTCATCCCTTAAAATTTTGAAAACCGACAGACAATGCTCAAAATATGGTTCTCCCGACTTTCGCGTTTGTCCTTCATGAGATTCTTGTGCCAATTTGTAAGCCGCATTCAGCCTCTCCGATCCTAAGTCCAATTCTTTACCTGTACACCAACCGCTTTGTTCCGCTGACATTTGTAGAAATTTTATTCTTATTACTCAATAAAGTCAATCAATTTTATCTATTAATTGACAAATATTTACCCTTTGATAGAATCAAAGTTAGTGATTCAAGAAAAAAGAAATAACCGAGTCCATCATACCAATTTTTAGTTGGGGGGACTTTATCGTTTAAAATTCCCGCCAACACGGCGGGTTTTTCTTTTTTTAGGAAGCAAACTTATATGGTGGTATTAGCTCAATTGGTTAGAGCGCAGCTCTGTGAAAGCTGAGGTTGACGGTTCAAATCCGTTATACCACCCCAAAAAATATGAAAAAAAATAAAAAACTATTTAACCATCATCATTCATTTTCAATTAACAGGGGATTGGTGTTATTTTAAATAAATCCAAAAAATAAATCAAAATCCCCTTATTTAGGGGATTTTTTAATATTTAAATTTAAATTATGAAAGAAAAAAACACACAATTATATCTACCAAAAGGTGAATGGTTAAATTCAATGTTAGCCGCATTCAACAGAGCTGGTTTAGAAATAAAAGCTCAACCAAGATCTTATGAATACAAATTTGTTTCCTCAACAATACCTATCGTCTTTGAAGCAATTAGATCTAAAGAAGTATGGGAAGACATTATTGATCCAAATACAACTGCCAATGGTGGATTTACCGGCACCGATATAATTAAAGAGCAAAATATTTACACCCAATGTCGGTGGACTTTTCCATTATATGAACTGGAATCTAACGATATATTTCCTAGACCAAGAATATATCTCGGGTCAACTCCTAATTGTAGAGATGTAATTCCCAACCCAGAAATAAGTGATTTAAAAAATAAAATTATATATACCTCTTATCCAAGAATAACCCAAGATTTTTTTACAAATAGAAAAATAAGTGTTGAAATTGTAGAAAAACAAGGGGCTATAGAAGGTCGATGGAGAACCAATATTAATAATTGGGGAATTGTCGATGTTGTTAGTTCTGGAAAAACATTAGAGGCAAATAACATCAAAATTATGGAGGAAATTTTTACTGCCGAAATTGATTATATAGGTGGACCTAATATATCCTGTCAAGACCAATCCAGGGTTGATGATCTTCGAGAAAAACTATATTTAGCTTCTAAAAAATAGATTATTATAATTATTCAATTTGACAAATTTCCATTTGAGTAGTAACTTCTGGTTATGAATCGTGAAATATACAAAAGGTGGGATGAACTTAATCTTAATAGTGTTATAACTGACATTGCCAATAGATTGTTTCCAAACGATACAGTTTCCCACCCTGGGCATGTTGATGGATTGGTGGAAGCTGTCGTCAGAAGTGAAGAAGGTTATGAAGACGACAATCCAATCGAACATATGCGTTTCAGTTTTGATGGTAATCATCTATCTATCAGAACAACCAATCAAAACGAACCAATACTAGGTTTATTAGAAACTCGAAATGTTAACAACGACCAACTAAGAGAAAATCTCCAAAATTTTGTAGCTAGGAAATAATTTTTTATAAATAATCTATTGTCTTTTAAAATCTAAGTGTTATAGTGTTGTTTATATGGGTAATGTAATACAACATCACCATCATCATTTTTAGCTAATTTAGGGCTCTTCGGAGCCCTTTTTTTATGGCCAAAAACAAATTGAGATCTTTAGGAATTATACAAATTGCTGCCTCATTAATTTCATTACATTATGGATTGGGATTTTTGTTAGGAACTAGTGAGATGGTCTATAAAAACGGAACCAGTGGTATTTTGTATGCCCTCATGTGTGCCATCGGGCTTATATTTCTAGTAATTCTTATTCCATTTTATTGGAAAAGAAAAAAACCAATTTGGACTCTCTTTCAAAAAAAATATGGAGACAAAGTAAAAAATGAAACAATTTTTTTATCCTGGTTTTGGATGATCGGAGTAACCACTTCTCAGATTATTGCAGCAGCCTATATTCTAAATTTAATAGGTATTCCATTAATTCCATCGTTGATATTAGTTATTATCTTGACCAGTCTAATTTCTATGTTACCAATAGAAAAACTATCCAAAACTTTACTTATTTTATTAATTGTTAGCTCCGCTATTTTAATTTTTGGGGTTTTTAAATTATCAAACCCAAGTTTGATTTATACCAACATAATTTCCATTCCCAAAAGTCTTTCTTCCATGGGGTTAATCCAGTTCTTAGGGATTGCCACTCCAACTATTCTAATAACCATGTTGGGGATGGATTTTCATCAATTCATTGTTAGAGGTAAAAAAATAAAGAACTCAATTATAGCCTCATGTTTGGCGGCCTTCGTTTTAATTATTTTAATTCTAATACCCACCATGATTGTCGTTGGTTCACAATCAAAAGGAATTCTTCCAATAGATATAGATGGCAAACAAATAATCCCTTATATATTAATATTTTTAGGTAAAAACTTATTTGGTAATCACTTCGGATATATATTTCTAATAGCCATGATTGCTGTATCTTTAGGTTCTTGTAGTTGTTTGATGAGAATCATGGTTAAAACATTTCTTGGTTTTAAATTTATCCCTAAGAAATTAAAAAATAAAAATTCTGTAAATGTCATAAACTGTTTAATTATCTTTTTGTTGTCTCTCAAAAGTGGAACGATAGTATCTTTGATTGTCTCTTTTTATGCCGTTTATATCACCGGCGTTTTTGTTCCATTTGTCGCCTTTTTGATTCAAGAAAAAAAGTGGTTAAAATTTCATTCCGCAACCATACTCTCCACTATGACTGCCGGAGCAATTAGTTCCGTCTTGGTTTTGATTCTCTCAAAGTTAGAAGTGTTAAATAGTTTAATTTTGTCAAATCTAGAATTTGCAATGATTACCGTAGGAATGGTAACATCCACTATTACTTTAATAAGTAATAAAATTTTTATAGAACCTCATTTTATAAATTCAACAAAACATTATGGATACAGAAAAAAATAAAAATACCCCAAGAAATTATGCTGGAACAAAAGATTGGTTTGGTCCTGACGTTCAACAAAGACGTGTAGTTACCGAAACAGCTACCAAAGTGTTTGAAAGTTTTGGTTATGAACCTCTAGAAACTCCCGTAATAGAACTAGCTGAAACTCTAAACGGAAAATATGGTGAAGAAGGTAGTAGAACCATGTATTTATTTAATAAAGGTGGAGAAAATCTCGGACTAAGATATGATCAAACCGTTCCATTGGCCAGAGTTGCTGCACAATATTCCAATGAATTGACACTTCCTTATCGTCGATATGCTATCGGCCCCGTCTTTCGAGCTGATACTCCACAAGCCGGACGTTACCGTCAATTTACTCAAATCGATTTTGACGTATTGGGAGTCAAAAGTGTCGTAGCTGATGCCGAAGTAATCGCCATGCTTTATCAAATAACTAAAGGCTTAGGTTTTAAAGATTTTAAAGTTTTAGTTTCCGATAGATCTTTATTAACTGGAATGGCCCAAGAAGTAGGTGCCAAAAACAAAGAACAAACTTTAGTTGCTATTAGAGGATGGGATAAATTGGAAAAAGTAGGAATAGAACAAGTATTAACCGAAGTAGGGGATGTGGGTATCAATAAAGACATCTTTTCTGATTTAACCAATAAATTAATCGGAATAAATGGCAGTAACGAAGAAATAGTCAAATCTTTGTCAAAGATTTTCGAAAAAAATGAAACAGCCAAAATTGGTATTGATCGATTAAAAAAAATAGTTGGATTAACCCAAAAAATGAACGTACCAGACAATTCATGGAAAATAAATCCAACATTAGCCAGAGGCTTAGATTATTATACTGGGCCAATTTTTGAAGTTGAGGCTGGAAAGGGGATTGGATCAATTGCCGGTGGTGGCAGATACGATAATCTAATTGAAACTTTGGGAGGGCCATCAATTACTGGAACTGGGGCTTCTTTTGGATTAGAAAGAGTTGTTGCTGTTATGAATCAGTTGGAAATAAACAAAAAAGATAAAACCGGAATTGACGTTTTTGTTACAGTTTTTAACCAAGATTGTTTAAATGGATCTTTGGAGGTAGCTACTAAACTAAGAGAATCTGGACTTTCTGTAGAAATAGATCAATCAGGAGAAAAATTGAGTAAACAATTGAAATTGGCCGACAGACGTAAAGCTAAATATGCTTTAGTTATTGGACCAGATGAACTAACACAAAGTAAAGTTACTATAAAATATCTTGATCAAGCAAAGGGTGGTTCAAAAGAAAATCAAGAAACAATTAATATAGACGATATTGCAGAAAAAATAAAGTCAATCTAAACAGTGACAAAAAATATAGCGAGGTCAGTATTTATCACTACAAAGATTTAATAATATTATTACACTTGTTAGCATAAACCTCAGCCATATCTGGTTTTGATTCTATTCTTACAAAAGAAGATAGAGAATATTGTAATGCCTTTCCTAATGCAATTTGTGAATGTAATTGATAATCAGACAAATTCATAATCTGTCCCAAATTGGATATAAGGTTTGTATAATTTAAATTTTCATTGTTAAATCCAGATAAATGATAAATATCCTCAGAAAGAGTTATAAATTGAGCAATACTAGGAATAGGCGTTCCAAAATATGTAGTTTGTCTCCAAGGATCAATAAATTTAGTTGTATTATTATTAACAAATACATTGTCTGGAGTAAAATCTAAAAGCATCCAAGAAGATTTTTTTCCACTTATTTGTTTTAAATTTATTTCCTCTAACTTCGCGACTATTTGATTACCAACCAAATCAGCGTCTTTTAATTTATAAATCCATTTTTTAATTTGAGAAGTTACTTCTTCTAATCCTTGTGTTTCTTTATCCCTAAGTGCGTTTTTAGTTATTTTAACTAAACATTCTCCAAACGTTACGAAACTAACTCTAGTTGATTCCGCAGTTGTAGATGTTTTTGCAAAAGATTTTCCCAAATCACTCATTAAAATTGCCGGACCCCAAGGGGTTAAAATTTCTGAAATTGGTTGAGGAATCAAATCATCTATAGACATTTCTTGCATTTTTTTATATCCATAGAGATTATCTTCAACCTCTTTTTTACCAGATTCACTTGATCCTATCTTTATAACAAATCCTTGACCAGATAAATCAACACATCTATATATAGGAAGACTTAAATGTCCTTCAATAATTTGTTTTTCTACCACCAAATTTAACTCCGATAAAAAATCTTCAACTTCAACACGCGATGGTGCTATAGACTCTTTCATATTAATTAGCCACAATTAATTCATAAACTCCATTTGAAAAATTTGATGTTGATATTTTTTTTGCTAATGCCTTAATATTTCTTTTTGCATTATTCACTGTCCAAAATTCTCCAACATTTTCAACCATTTTAAAGTCAGATAATTCATTTCCTATCCCCACAACCTTGTAATCTTTAAAATAATTTTTTTGTAAAAAAACAACTCCTGTTTTTTTATTAACCATTTTTGAAAAAATCAATAAATTACCAAAGTCTTCAGAAAAAGTTACATTTATATAATTATCATAGTTATTTTTTATCAACTTTTCTTTAATAAAATCATTAATTTTACCCAAAATACTAAAATCTTTCACTAATTTTCCGTCTATACATTTTTTAATATGGGCGCTAATTGTATATTTTCTAAATTTATTGTCAAACACTAATATACTCTGGTTTGGATAATTAGAAGGACTCTCTTTAGTTGCTAACTTAACAGTATCTATCCTTTTATAAGATAAACTAATATTATTCTCAACCGCAAAATCATCTAACCAATCCCTAAATAGCCTTTTGATTTTTTTTAGTTGATTAATATGGTTTTTATCAACAAAAAAAATGTTTGTCTTTTCTGAAGGTAAATATGCAAATAAACCATTTTCACAAACTAATGGTCCAGTTATTCCAAATTGAGAAGCAACAGGTAAAAGATCTTCAATTGCTCTGTTAGAATTTAAAGAAAAAACCATTCCTTTGTTTTGCATATCCTTTATCAAAAACATTAATTTAGGATAGTTACATAAATAACTCTCATCTAGCAAGGTTCCATCAATATCAAGAAAAAAGATATTCTTACCCATATTTTTTAATATACTTTTTAGCTTCTCTAATAGCTATTTTTACCGCCATCTCAGGAGTATCAGCCCCTATTGTCATTATTCTCTCTCTTCCATCGATAAATTTATCCGCTAGTCTTTCGGACCAGCCTCCAGTTCCTTTCATAACAATCATAGGGATATCTGCTTGATAAGCAATGGCCAATTCTGTCAAAGTTCCAGATCCACCAGAAACTGCAATAATTGCATCACAAGATAATACTAAAGTAGTTTCTCTTCCTCCTCCTCGTTCCAAACCAGAAGCAACAACAAAGTCAGCGATATCCTCTTTTTGCCAAATATTCTTATGTTTTCCATAAGTTATTCCAACAGTCAAACCTCCATTTCTTTTTGCCCCACGACAAGCAGCAGTAGATAAGGAATCAGAGTCTTTTTCTGCCCCAAAAACTAGTGTCGCTTCTGCCTCTGCAATCAACTGACCTAATTGTTCAGCTATTTGTTCCACTTCTCTGGAATATTTAAGATCAGCAGCCGAACCCATAACTCCAATTTGTAATTTTCTCATATTAAGGCAATTATAACATCAGTAATAATACTATCGATGGTTAAGGAAATAAAAAATTGTATTATAAGTTAATTAATGGTATAGATAAAGATAAGTTTAAATAATATGAGCTGTGAAATTTTAACACCCAAAAACAAGGTACTTTTTTTTGATTTAGATAAAACTTTAATTGATAAAGATTATCAAATAACTGATACGAGAATAATAGATTCTATGGGAGAAATGCAAGTTAGAGGTTGGGTTCTAGGTCTCAATTCAGATACTCCATTATCGTCTTTAGAAATATGGTCAAAGAGATTTGGATTAAAGGGTCCAATTATTGCAGAAAAGGGGGGAGTAGTTATGTTTAATGGTGAAATGCACTTTAACCGAGATTTACAAGAAACTTTTAGAAAAAGTAGAAACGAAATACTTGAAATGGCAAAAAAATTACCGAATAGTTTTGTTTGGGAAGGAGATCAAGTTGAATTAATAAGAAGAGGAGAAAAATTGCCTGAAGCTGCTTCATCAACTGCAATTTTAATAAGTAATTTAAGAAAAATAGGTACTAGTTTTCACATACGAAAAGTTGAATCTGATGGAAAACTTATAAACGATAGACAAACTTATGATAATACTCTTAATAAATTAAGGGGTTCATATCCCAAAATATCTAATCTAGAAATAGATGAGAATCCAGAATATGGAATTGTGATTTTGTCATCCTCAGAAGTTAATAAAAGAATAGGTATGATGTCTGTTATGAAATTGGCTTCATGGACTCAAATTGGTATGGTTGGAGACTCTGACTCCGATTTTGTGGGACATGATATAGCTGTGCAATATGCAGTGGCTAATTCAAAAGACAACTATAAACAAAAAGCAGATTTTTTAGCAAAAGGTACATATACCACTGGAGTTAAAGAAGTTTGTGATTTATTACTTCAAACAGGTCGATAAAATATAAATTAATCTCTATATTTTATATTTGACAAAGCACTAACAACCGAATTATTTTTTTCCAATCCAAACACTCTTTTAGGAACTTCTTCCGTAGAAATAGATTTTTGAGAACGTCTTTCAATGTTTTTCCAAAGATAAATTGATGATTCAATACAATAACCTGACAATTCTTTTACTTTATCCTCTGGGATAGAAGCCCAATCTATTGGATTTCCAAAAGGTTCAAAATAAGGAGCTCCATAAACAGAATTATCTTTAGCAATTACAGTTCTTCCGGAAAATGGAACACCAGCAGTAAAATCTCTTTCACAAATTTCATCGATAACAGATTTATAAATAATTAAACTTTTTACCTTAATTCCTTCGTTTTCCAAATTTTTTATACCATCACCAATAGCTATCCCTGTAAGTACTTCTTCTAATTTAATTCCCCTGGCTTTAAATAAAGCTGCCACTTGTTTGTGGGTCGCACCTTCAAACAAAACATCATCAATAATAGCTATACGATCAACACCTTTCAATTTTTGACACAATTCATCCATTTGAGAATCTATATTTTGGGTATTTCGACCACTTAATCCAAATTTATTAAAATTTTCATCTACACAACGGCTAACATCCAAAAATCCATAAACATTCTTTGTATTTGGTTGAATATAACATCTATCTAAGGAAACAACTGGTAAGTCAGAATTTTCGACCAACGACTGCATTCCTTTAGATAAATACTCTTCATCAATGATTTCAACTTTTGGAAAAATTTGATTTAAAACTGTCTCTAATTCACAAGTCATACCTTTAAAATATGACTTTTCTGGAACACTATTTCCTGAAGAAACACCCCAGTTAGTAACTAAACGACCAATATCTTGAGAAATAACATATGGAGAGATTATTTGTTCTCTTATATTCACATATTTCAAAATTTATATTCAGCTACATGCATTCTAATCCTAATTTACAAAATGTCAATTATTCCCAATGTTACCTTTGTAACAATTCTTTCATCTTTTCCAACCCTTCCTTTGGACCTGGTTGTTCAAAATGTTTTCTTGCTGGTTCAAGTTTTTTAATTAACCATTCAGCCAATGAATTTTTGAGATCCAATGGGAACAATTCACCATTTTTATAATCATTCACCAAATCAGTTACTTTTTTATAAATTTTATTACCTCCAAATTTTTCTGGTCGCTCGATAACAAACTCACCCTCTTCTTCACCCCAAAACACCAAAGTCTTCACCCAGTTGATCAACGGATTATATTCAATTTCTTTTGGTGGACCATAAGCCTTTCTAATTTTATTTCTAATCTCATCTGGTGTGTCATGAATAAACACCGCCGAATTTGGTTTTGATTTGCTCATTTTCAAATCGATATCAATATTTTCTTGATCTTGTTTCAAATCAACTGTCTCTGGTCCAACCAAACCAGCAATTAAATTTTGATGGACACACACCGGCGAAATTTTATTACCTTGTTTATCAAATAGGGGATTAACTTTTAGTTTTTCCGCTACCTGTCGTGCCACCACATGAGCTTTTCGTTGGTCCATTCCTGCATGGGCCAAATTTACTCTCAAGGTAAAAATATCAGCCACCTGTAATGGGGGATAAAACAATGTTGCCATATCGACATCATTTCCTTGCTTCTTTCCCATTATTGAAATAGATCTTAAATTTCGTGATAAAGTTACATGTTTCCCAACCTCCATAAATGTTTCCCAATGCTTTATATTATTTTCATATAAATTTTTTCCGGTGATAAATTCTACTTGACTCTCATCCACTCCAAAACACTTCAAAGAGGCTATCAAACCCTCTTTAAAATACTTTTCTGTCGCCCACCTGATATTTTCCCAATCTCCACCCAATTTATTATTTAAATAAGAATGAAAATCAGCCAAAAGAATTTGGCATTTGACTCCTGCCTTAATAAAATCAGCTATCTTTCCCATTGACATTAATCCAGTTCCTAAATGAACCAATCCTGAAATTTCAAAACCAATATAATGAGTCAAAGGTGTGCCTGAATCAATTAGATTTTTCAAATCATCAGTTGTCAATATTTCCTGACAATTACGGGTAATTAATTTTATTTTTTCTGCTGTCGTCAATGATGTTTCCATAAGCCAATTATACTAGAAACTAATCTCTTTTGTCTTGATATTTTTTGTTATATTTTTATACTTATTTTAACTATTTGATCTATTTAGCAGTCAAACAAATCGAGTGCTAATAAGCATTTAAAACTAGATATTACCTATCTTTAGGGATTAGTTGTTGGAGTAATCGGTACGGTAGGGGATGGAGTCGGTGTCGGAGTCATATTCCAAGCTGTATTTACCCCAATTTTAGCTTCACGTTCCTGACTATTTCCATCTCTATCCACCGCCCTTACTTTAAGAGTGTGTGGACCATCAGATAAACTCAAACTCATCTCAAAAGGCCTCTCTGTCCAAACTTTCTTTTCTGCTCCATCCACCCAAAGTTTAACTTCAGTTATTTTCATTACTGAATTAGTCGTTATTCGCACATCAAAAATACTACCCACAGTAGACTCATGACCAGGACTTTCTATTCCTACGTTTACTAATCCACCACTATGACAATAAGAAGTTGGTACATTATATTTATCCTTATCAGGCTGTTGGGAAATCCAATTATCTATCCCTTCTTGCCATCTATTTTTCCCATCAGTCGATACCATATCAGCTTCCTTAAAATTAAAGTATTCTTTGGAGTCATAGTTATTGCTCGCCACATCATCAGGAGTCGCCAAACCAAAACTTCCTTTACAAACTTTCAATTTCAAGTGTATTGGGTCGGACACTGTTGGTTGAGTCCCATCAATAAAATATTCTTGCTTACTCGCAAATCCATCATGGGATTGATACCCAGAAATTTTGTCGACCTCCAAACTGACAATTCCATTTGGAACTGGGAAGTCTTGTTTATTTATTTTTGGTAATTCATAAACCATTATTCTTTTCCATATTGGTGTTGCTCCAGACACACCAGATGCCACTTTTCCCATTGGACTATTGTCATTGTTTCCCACCCATGCCACTGTCAACAAATTTGGCGTCCAACCAATTGCCCAGTTGTCCCGCTTATCATTTGTAGTTCCAGTTTTTACTGCCACTTGATAATTTGAAATTTGTAAACCATTGACCGCCCCAAATGTTAATTCTCGAGCACTATTATCTGACAAAATATTAGAAATTATAAATGCTTCTTGTGGCGTCATTACTTTTTTACCATTAACTGGTTTGTATTCTTCCAACACCCTTCCATTTCTATCTTCAACTTTTAATACCCCCACTGGATCCATTTTTTGTCCTGCATTTGCAAAACCCGTATAAGCCGCTGCTAAATCAATCATTTTTACTTCGGCTCCTCCCAAAGTTACTGCTAAACCAAATCTTGATAAATTTTCTTTTGTCGGTGCTAAAGTTACTAATCCCATTTCATTTGCCAAAGTCAACATATTTTCTACTCCCACATTAGCCAACATTTTTACTGCTGTTGTGTTTATTGAATTTCCTAAAGCTGTCCTTAATGTCATTGGACCATTAAATTTCCCATTATAATTTTGTGGGCTATAATCTTTTTGCCCTCCAGTTCCCGGAAAAGTTACTGGTGTATCCATAATCAAACTTCCAGCAGTCCAGCCTTTTTTTATTGCTGCTAGATAAGTAATTGGTTTTATGGCTGATCCTGGCTGTCTCAATGCTTGAGTTACTACATTAAAATTTCCATCAGTCTTAGTTGAAAAATAATCCCGAGATCCAACCATAGCCAATACTTGACCATTAGTTGGGTCTAAAACCAAAGCCGCTCCATTACTTATTCCCATTTTTTCGGCTTTATCAATTTCTTCAGTCATTATTTTTTGAGCTTCATTTTGCAAATCCAAATCCAAAGTCGTGGTAATTTTTAAACCACCATTTTCCACTACATCCTCACCATATTTTGCTGACAAAAGTTCTTTTATCCAAAAAACAAAATGCGGCGCTTTCATGGTTGAATTCTGATCGCTAAATTTATAGTTTTTCACTTGCTCCATTGTCTCCGTGGCCAAATCTCGAGTAATATATCCATCCTCCACCATTCTATCCAACACATGTTGTGTTCTGTTTATATATGCTGTCGGTGTTTTTGAAAAAGGCGAGTATACGCTCGGAAGTTGGGGTAAACCCGCCAAAATAGCACATTCAGCCAAATTCAATTCTTTGACTGACTTGTTAAAATATTGTTCCGCTGCTGGCCCAATTCCCCAGCTTGCACCACCATAAGGGATCTCATTTAAATACATTCCTAAAATTTCATCTTTACTATATTTTCCATCAATTTGTATTGACAGAATCAATTCTTTTATTTTTCTAGTTATTGTTCGATCTGTTGTTAACAAAACTGTTCGTGTCAATTGTTGTGTTAGTGTCGAGCCTCCAGTTACTTTTCCAAAGTAAAAAACATTTTTAATCATTCTTAATGGAGTCAAAGGATCAAACCCTTGGTGTTTATAAAAATCCTTATCTTCTACTGCCACTGTTGCTTTCTTTAAATAATCCGGAATATCGGAAAAATTTACTGGATCACGTTTGCCTTGATCATAAATATCATATAATACCTGACCATTACGGTCATACACTTTACTCGAATATCCATCTCTTCTGACTACTTTTGTTGGAGATGGCAAATCTTTTGAATACCAAACAAATAAACCTATAGTTCCCAAACACCCAATCCCAATTAAAATTATTACCACTCTAAAAAAGCTTAACCAAAAACTCTTGCTTTTAAACCTTCCTCTCAAGTTTATTTTTTCCTTCAAATTTCTAAACCAATAACCAAGCTTTCTTTTTAAGACCTTAAAATCCATTCTAATTGTTAATTAAAACCATTAAAAATGGAATCATCCCTGACAACAACAAAACCACCAAAGTTACAATCAGAATTATCTTTTGAACTGTTTTAACCTTCACTGCCATGAATAAATAATATCACAAAGGCAAAAAAACAGCGGGCAAATTCGAATCTCATTATAAAAAATAATAAGACAGGAACTACCCGCCAACTTTAGAAAAAATAAAAAAGAAGAGTATGGGTATGGTGAGTGTGAGAGGATTCGAACCCCTAACAACCTAGTTTAGAGCTAGGCGTTCCACCAATTGAACTACACACTCAAAACCATACTCTCCTTTTGAGAAAAAAAGCGGCGCAGAGGGACGGATTTGAACCATCGACCTTTTGTTAAACTACTGAATGCTTGTTAAGCTATTTTGCTCGCTCTCTCATACAGTACTCAGCTGACAGTACCATCTCAAAAACGAACAAAAGAAGGATTCAAACCTCCAACCGTTTCAGTAACCTCACAAACACTCTACCAAACTGAGCTACCCCCGCACGAGCCACTTTTTTAAATTTATTTCTTTAAAGTACTAACACAAACAAAAAGACACTTTTGTATTAAGTGAAGTGATTATATCTACAACTTCCAACAAAAACAATATCCTTTTTTCAATCACCCCAAACAAACCCGAAAATAATAATAATTTCTGGTATTATTATTTTCATGGATAGTCTTTCTCAAATCCCCGGTATTGGATCAAAAACTCTCGAAAAATTAAAAAAATTAAACATTAACAACCCCAAAGATTTACTTTATCATTTCCCGCATCGCTACATCGATTTTTCCCATATTACCGAAATTTCCAAAGCCACCATCAATGAAACCATTACTATCACTGGCAAATTAATTAGTTTTCAAAACATTTTTACTCGTTTTCATAAAAATTTCCAAAAAGCAGTTGTTGCCGATAAAACTGGTCAAATAAATTTACTTTGGTTTAATCAGCCTTACCTGTCTAAAAATCTCAAAATAGGGGATACCTACAGTTTTGCTGGAACCGTCTCTCTTTTTCAAAACAAAAAAACTATCATTGCTCCAGAATATGGTCAATACAACACCGGCAAAATCATTGCTGTTTATCCTGAAACTAGGGGATTAACTTCCAAATGGTTTCGCAAAACTATTCAAAACCATTTACCAAATTTTATTCAAAACATTTCTGAAACTTTACCCCAAAAAATTATCCAAAAATACAATTTAACCAACTTAAAATCATCACTTTCTCAAATCCACTGTCCGTCAAATTTTAAATCGCTTGAAACCGCTCGAAATCGCCTAGCCATCGAAGAAATTTTATCTCTCCAAATCAAATCTCATCTCACCAAAAAAGAATGGCTCTCCCACCCTCCTCAAATTATTTTAAAAACTGACAAAAGTAAAGATCAAAAAATTAATAAATTGATTAAGTCCCTACCATTTAAACTAACCGATTCTCAAACTAAAATTTGGCAAGAAATTAAATCAGATTTAATTAATCCCAAAAAAATTACCAATCGCCTGATTCAAGGAGATGTCGGCTCAGGAAAAACTGTTTTGGCTATACTTGGGTGTTTTTTAACTCATCTCAATAATTATTTATCCATTCTTATTGCCCCCACTGAAATTTTAGCCAGCCAACACTTTGCCACTTTCAAAAAAATCCTGAGCAAAGCCGAAGGAAAAATTCCTATCTTTTTACTTACTGGCAACCAAAAAATAGATTTCAAAAAAGTCCCCAAAAATGCCATTATTATTGCTACTCATGCTGCCATTTATCAAAAAGAAAAATTAAAAAATGTTGGCTTATTAATCATCGATGAACAACACAAATTTGGTGTCAAACAAAGAGCTTTTTTGAGTTCTTACCTCACTCATAGTCTCACCATGACAGCCACCCCCATCCCTCGCACCATCAGTCTTACTATGTTTGGCAACCTTGACCTTTCAATTATCGAAACTTTACCTAAACATCGTCTCCCAATTAAAACTTTTTTAGTTCCCCAAAACAAAATCTCCAATTGTTACCAATGGATCCAAGAAAAAATTATTGAAACCAAATGCCAAGCTTTCATAGTTTGCCCTTTTATCGAGCCTTCCGAAAATCTAGCTACCGTCAAATCAGCCACCCAAGAGTTTGAAAAACTATCAAAACAAATTTTTCCAAAACTAAAACTATCCCTAATTCACGGCAAAACAAAACCAAAAGAAAAGGAAAGAATAATTTCTGATTTTCAAAAAAATAAGATAAACATTTTAGTTACCACTCCTATTATTGAAGTCGGTGTCGATATCCCCAATGCTTCCATCATGGTAATTCAATCCAGTGATCGATTTGGATTAGCTGCTCTTCACCAACTCCGTGGCCGAGTCGGTCGAGGACACCAACAAAGTTTTTGTTATCTTTTTTCGGAAAGCACTGAAGAAAAATCTCAAAATCGACTCCAATTTTTGACTAAAAATAATAATGGTCTAAAAATTGCTGAATATGATCTTAAAACTCGCGGCCCCGGAGAAGCCTTCTCTATCATTCAACACGGATTCCCATCATTAAAATTAGCCAATCTTTCTGATCTTGATCTCATCACTCTCGGCCAAAAAATTCTTGAAGATTTAATTAAAACTCCAAAATTCAGTTTGCAATCCATCCTCTCCGAACCTTTACCAGAAGAAAACATTATCAATAACTAAATTAATTTTTATTGACATTTTTTCAAAACAATATATTATAAAATCAAATTCTATTTTTACTGTAAAGTAACAATAAAATTAACACTTTAAATCAACAAAAAACTTATGAGACAAATCCGCTGTCTCTAATTAGGTTTTTTGTTTATATAGCAGGGCAGTAGCAAATAACGACAGAAAGGAGGACTAAAACCATGCCAGGTAGATTAACTCCACAAGAAAGAAGATTTCTTGAAGCTCGACAAGCTGATGAGGCAGAGAGGCTTAAATACGAGCAAGACGAAAGAGAAAAAGAAAGGATCAGAATCGAGATGCAAAACCGACAATACGAAATCGACGAAGACAGGAGAAGGAATGACAGAAGGTAATTCTTTCACAAATTAGTCTCATCCACAACAAATATCTGCATCACCCACTGTGTGAATTTTTAATTATTCATACAGTGGGCTATAATTCTCTTACCTAACATGACTAAAGAAGATATCATTACAATTTCGCAAGTTTTTTGGTCAGTACCAGATTTAAAATTTGCCGACAATATTTTACATCTAGGGCTAAAAATAAAAAAAACCAAATCACGTGGTCCAAATTTCAATACTTATATACTTCCAAATAAAACCGAAATTATTGCTTTTGTGGAAGATAAACATGATTTCAAAATATATGATTCATGTATTAGACTTTCTGTGTCAAAAAGTTCAATATTATCTGCCAATAAGATTTTCAAAGAATTCAAATACGATTGTCATTTAACCGAATCACCAAAATATAATATAACTACTCTAAGTTGTTTTGCTCCATCACCTCATAAAAATTGTGAAATAATTATCTCCAATTTTAAGGGCTAATCAAAAAATATTTCTCCCCTTAGTAATTAACTAATTTTCTGCTAAAATACCCTCATGACAGCAGTACCTAAACACTGGCCCTCCAGCCGCCGACAAGGTCGTCGACGTGCCGCAGACAGAGGTCCAAAACTAATTAAACCAATCGTTTGTAAAAATTGCGGCCAACCAAAAATGGCCGGTTTTCAGTGTCCTAACTGTAAACAGTGAAAAACAAATTTGATCCACGCCATTTAAAACGAATTGCTAATGTCCAAGCTCTTTTTGCTTGGAGCTGTGGCAATAACTTACCTCAAACCGAAGACACCAAAGAAATTATCAAAGTTGTTCCCGAAATCGACCAAATAATCACCGAGAATGCTCCAAAATGGCCTCTCGACAAAATCAATAAAATAGATTTAAATGTCTTAAGATACGCTCTTTGGGAACTATTTTATCTCAAAAAAAACCCAGAAAAAGTTGTTATCGACGAAGTTATCGAAATTGCCAAAGAATATGGGACTGAGTCCAGTTCTAGCTTCGTCAACGGCGTTATTGGCAGCGCTCTAAAAAAACATGAACCTACCACTTGACCAACTTCAAAACAAAATCAATTTTCAATTTAAAGATAGCGAGAAACTCAACCAAGCACTTATTCATCGATCTTTTTTAAACGAAGGTGGAAGGGGATCAGTCCAATCCAACGAACGTTATGAATTCCTAGGTGATGCTATTTTAGAACTTTGGATTTCTGATGCTCTTTTCAAAAAATTTCCTGAATTTGATGAAGGTAAACTCACTAATCTCCGAGCTCTAATCGTTTGTACCAAAAATTTAGCCGAAGTTTCGGAAAAAATTAAACTAGGTGATTACTTGTTTTTATCCAAAGGTGAAGAACGACATGGTGGTCGCCAAAACCAATCAATTTTGGCCGATACTTTTGAAGCTCTCACCGGAGCTATCTATTTAGACAGCGATATCTATCAAGCTTTTAATTTTTTAGATCAACAATTAAATAAAAGTATTATTAAATTTTCTTCTAAAAAAATATTAAAAGATCCCAAAAGTGTTTTTCAAGAAATTGCCCAAGCCAAAAAGGGGATTACTCCCACATATAAAACTATTTCTGAGTCTGGACCCGATCATCAAAAAACCTTTGAAGTCGGCGTTTATGTTGATGATCAACTCGTTGCCACAGGCAAAGGAAATTCTAAACAAAAAGCCCAAGAGGCTGCCTCAATAACTGCTACCAAAATCTATAATAATTTAGTATAATCGGTAACTTATGATCAAAATTAAACTTTCGCCTCGCGGTAAAAAACATCAAATTACCTACCGAGTTGTCGTCATTCAAGACAGAAGTAAATTGAATGGCAACTTTATTGATGATTTGGGGTTCTATACTCCTCAAACCAAAACTTTATCTATCGATAAAGAAAAATTAGCTGATTGGCAAAAAAAAGGTGCTCAAATTGCCCTTGGTGTTGATAAACTTTTAAACCCTGACAAATATCCTAAAAAAATCAAAAAAGTAAAAGAAACCAAAGAAGCAAAGGTAGAAGAAACTCCAGTTGAAGAAAAAGTAGAAGTAGAAGAAGTTAAATCAGAAGAACCAAAAACTGAATAATTTTTATGAATACTATTAAAGAAACTCTCGACTATATCTTAAAAGCCATAATTCCTGATTCAGAAATTACCACCGAAGAACGCCAAGAAGGAGAAATGGCTATTTTTGAAATATCCGCTCCAACTGAAATAATCGGAAGAATTATTGGTAAAGAAGGTAAAATCATCAAATCAATTCGAACCATTTTAAATCTCTCTTTTCCTCAAACCCGGTTTCTTATCAAAATCAAAGAATAAGTTTTTTACATTCCAAAAGGATTTTGTCTATCGTATTTCACAAATTGTTTTTCCTCTGTTGTCGCGGCATCCTCAAAACCTTGAGTCTTTTCAAATTGACTAATTGTCGTCAATAAATCTGTTTCTTCTTTGGTTGGTTTCAAATCATTCAATGTTAAATTTCCCGAAACCAAATTTGTCTTATCAGCTACATAATAAGAAGATATTTGTATTTCCAAATCATTATTAACTCCATCACTTCTCGTATCTAGCTTATCAATAAACAAAAGTGGTAAGCTGTTTTCCAAAGCCTTTACTAATTCCAAATTTTTAACCACCGGTCCATACAAAACCAAATTTACTGGTAATTTTACTGCCACATCAGTATCTGAAACTTTCAAAGTTTCACTTACATCACCTTTTAAGTTACCCGGAGATATCGAAAAACTTTTAACTTGAAAACCATATTTATCACTTATCTTTCGAATTACTCCCACTAATAAATACGAACTTTTTTCTTTCAATACAGCATTATCCAAATAATCTTCATTTTTCTTCAATTCATCTTGATCAATTGACATCAAATAATCTCTTTTTTCATTGACCGATTTTATTTTGTTTTTCATATTCGTAATATCACTTTGTAATCCTCCAATTTGATCAATTTTTGGAACAATTACCAATCCTAAGCTAATCAAAAACACTACTACCATTCCTACAGGAACAAAAAACATTCTTATCAAACCCGACTCAATTCCAAAAATCTTGTCTGGCATTTTAAAAAAAGTAGATTTCATTTTAGTTTTACCTCCACTTTAAAAACCCAACCTCTATCGCTAGTCATTTTTACATCCACAATTTTAGCACTCTCAAACTGCTTCATATTTCCACTGTTTATTTCTAAAACCTTTTCCTCGATAATATCCATTTTTTTTCCGTCAATCATATTACCAGTAACATTAAAAACTTTTCTATTAGCAATTTCCATATTTTCAATCACCACTTCACTAGGAAATAAGTTTTGAACCAACTCCATCGATTTTCCATATTCAAATCTATCGCTTAAAACTTGTGCCACCACTTTTGCCTGATATTTGATTTTTTGATTAATCGCCATATTCCCAATTAAAGTTTTGTACTGATTCTCATTTTTTTGATAAGTTTTATCCAACTGGTCCAGTCTAAGTTTAAAAATTAAAAACAATCCCATAACTATCACCAATAATATCACCCAGAAACCCCCAAAAATCCACATAAACCCATTTATAATCGATTTCAAATGCATTTTTTGGGCCTGAAATTTTGCTTGAGACGGTAATAAATTTAGCTCACTCATATCATCCCCCTCAATGCCAAACCAACTGCCAAAGTAAACCGACTTCCATCGTTGTTCAAATCGATTGGTAATTTAGTTTTAGTTACATCAATATTTATAAAAGGTTGTATTATTTGAACTTCCACCCCCATCAATTTAGTTAGTTCTTCAGCCATTCCCGGCAAACGTGATCCACCACCACTCAAAACAAGGAGTTCTACTGACTTGCCACCACTATCCTCTACAAATAATGCCATTGCCTTTCTTATTTCTTCAGTAATAGTATTCAGCACTGGCATCGTTGCTGTCCTAATTTTACCCTCCAATTCATTTTCTTTTATTCCATAAGCTTTTTTATATTCTTCAGCTGACGACATATCTAATCCTAATCCCAAAGAAACCGCCCGAGTCAATGATTCTCCTCCAACTGGGATTGATCTCGAAAAGTATACATTTCCTTTATTAAAATTAAAAATGCTAGTGAATTTTTCGCCAAAATCCACTGCCACCACTCTCTCCACAGTTTTAATACTATTTCTAATTACTCTTCCCAAAGCTATCGAAGGTGATTCCAAAGCCATTAATTCCATTCCCAAAGTTTTAAACATTTTTACCAAAAATTGAATTAATTCATTTTTTGCCGCCACTACAAACACTGTCAATCTGCCTGCATCATCTTTTTCTACTACATCATAATCAATTGATACTTCATTAAGCGGGTAGGGGACAAAAGTTTCCGCCTCAAATTTCAAGGCATCCAAAATTTCCGAGTCTTTCAAAGGAGGCAATCTAATCAATCTACTTATTACCTCACTTTCAGGCAAATCTACAACTACTTTTTTTTCTTTAATTTTCAAATCTGCCAAAGCATCTTTTATTATTTTTGCCACTTCTCCAAAATATTTTGACTTATCTTCAATAGTTTTAATCTCCATTTGTGAAGATTTAACTTCACTTATATTCTCCAATACCAAACTACCTGTATCCTTAGAAATCGCTATTAACTTAATTGTGCTTTGACCAATATCAATACCTAACAAACTCATGAATTAAGTATAATCAGTTATTTGTGATATTACCACTCGAAGTTATTGCCTCTAGCATAAACACAGGAACTTCATACTTATTTAGCACTCTTACAGTACTATTTATTGATCCAACAGTTCCTTTTGAACTAATTTCTTCACCCTGAACAGGAAAACTCGCTAACCCATTAAATTTCAATCGTTGAGAAAAACCAATTGGTGTCGCTGCTAACAATACTGGCTGATTAGACAATGTAATGGTTACACAACCAGTACCATCAACTGCTTGATAGTTTCTTGATACACCATATGTTGCACCTGATTTGTAAAAATAATCAATTTTAAAATTGCCACTGCCAACATTATCTTGTCTACAAACCTGAACTGATGCCCCAGTATAATAAGCCGCACTATCCAATTCGCCGCTAGTAGCATGACCCATCAACCAAAGTAATTCTGGATTTCCTTCAATAGTTACACTTTCTATTTCCAAAGTATTGCTTCCTCCCACCTGACTAACATTCAAATTTGCTAACCCTGTGGCTGAATTTGCATCACCATATTGAGTTGCCCCAGTTCGCAAATAATAATCAATTCCCGACTCCGCTGTATTAAATGCTTGCTTCAAAAGTTGTTCATCAGTATCTATTTTTGTCTCTATAGTTGCTTTTTTTGAAGCTGACAAACCCAGTGTTAATACCAAAGCCGATACCAACATCACTACCAACACCACCTGTCCGCTTTGATTTTTAAAATTATTTTTCATATTAATCAACACTCCATTTTACAATTTTTTTATTAACTTCTTTAGGTAAACTAAAAATTAGACCAGGATTGTAGTTAACTAGTACTGCTGGTGAAGTATTGTTTCCTGATTTAGGATTATAACTTCGGTTAAGTCG
>Ga0265297_10002117_pt1 | contig 42149 bp, 44 predicted proteins | sample Munlanlwell13791_FD_192502 | JGI IMG/M metagenome (GOLD analysis project Ga0265297, IMG submission 192502) | Leachate microbial communities from a municipal landfill in Southern Ontario, Canada - Leachate well 137-91 | ecosystem: Engineered > Solid waste > Landfill > Unclassified | place... | reverse complement strand
GCTACCAACTTCTGCAGAGTTGAGTGCTGAGATGTCAAGTTGGAGTGAGCCAAACTATAACGGCGCGTTTGCTAGCCCTCTAAAATTAACAGCGGGCGGCAACCGTTATTATAACACCGGGGCACTCCAGGCTGTGGGCACGGCTGGTAATTACTGGGGCAGTACGGTAGTGAGCGGAGGAGTGTACGCGCGATGGGAAATCTACGGCTGGGCAGTTTATACAAGCAGCGTTAACGCCTCCGGTCACGGCTATTCGGTTCGATGTGTCTTGGACCCTGACTCCGCTGGTGGGGGGATAGTGGCTGGGACAATTGAATCCATTTCCGGCGGGTTTAAATTTCCAGATGCAACCGTTCAAACAACAGCGGCGGCTGGCGGCGTTCCTTCGGGAATGATTGCAATGTTCGATACTTCTTGTCCATCAGGTTGGACAAGATTTTCTTCCTTAGATGATAGATTCCCCCAAGGCGCAAATACTTATGGCGGAACGGGTGGATTAATAAACAAAACTACTAGTGGACACCAACATGATACGCCTTTCAGTCAACCCTTACCACAACCACCAAGTGTACCAGCATACACCCACATACGCGTACCATACACCGCGCCATTTGGGTTAGGTGGTACCTCGCCAAGCAACCAACGGCCATACGCTGACTTAAAGGGGTTCTCCACAGACCCGGGCACCTTCCAATATATGAAGACGTCATCAAGTAGTGATACTATTGCCGATATTCGTCCTCCGTACCTCAATGTGATATGGTGCAAAAAGGATTAAGAAAATAGTAGAGTTGGCTCCATTTCACTCTACTATTTTCTTGCGCCTTGATTCTCCTAGTTAGCTATAAAAATCTATTCCAGAAAGTAATTTAACCTTTCATTGTATCTACTCAAGGGCTTATTCTCATCCCTTTCCCACTTGGCGAGGGTAGTCGGATCAATGCCCAGGCGATACGCTAACTCCTTCTGGGTTGTACCACGAAGGCGGCGATAACAGACAATTTTCTCACCTAAAGTCTTTGCCGGTTCATTGGACAGCACATAGCCGAGAAATTCTATAATCTTTGGTATATAATGGAGTTCAGGTGATGAACGTTTATTTTCCCAGTTGTAGGTCGTGGCTTCATCAACGCCGACCTTTTAAGCGACCTCTTTCTGGAGGAGCTTCAGACGGGAGCGGATGCGGGCGAGATTGGTACTGACGATGATTTTTGCAGGGTTTTCAGCAGCCCTTCCTTTTCCTTGATTACCTTGTTGGCTTTTTCCAGATAGTCGCTGACTTCGGAAGGGAAGAAAAAGAAGCTCTTGAGTTGGTAAGGTATTATTTTATCGTCAGGCACAGAACCGACATATAGACACTCCCCTTTTGTTTAAAAAATAGTTATAATTAAAAAACATGAAGCGATTAATTCTTTGTTTAATACTGGTCATTACGGGATACCTTTTGGGGAACTTCTTTCCCTACAGCAGTTTTACTAAGGAGGGGATAGAAGGCAGCGCCCAGGTGGAAGTAGTTCTGCAGGTGGAAAACGGCAGTCCTTTGGCCAATATTGAGGTTGATATTGCTGAAATACCAGGTCCTCCGCTGAGCGGCGGGGCCTCTTTTACCAATGAAAACGGCATAGCTACATTTCAAATAGAACCTGGAGACTATTTTATATTCTTTAACAGCAACAATTTCCCTGAAGATTTTAATGAGCCAGAACCCGAAGCGATTACGGTAAAAGAGGGAAGTCTGAATAAATTCACGATCATTCTGGAGGTGAAATGAAAGCCCGGCGTTATGCCGGAATACACGGTATAATTTCTCGTCGGTAAACCGAGACGCGTTCTCGGGTTTTTTATCGAAAGACCGATTGGTTTTGTTTCTTCGCCAAGCAGGCGGTTTTTTGATAAGATAAAACATATGCCGCTTTCAATCGGAATAGTCGGTTTGCCGAACGTCGGTAAATCAACGCTTTTCCAAACGATAACCAAAAAACAGGTGAATATCGCCAACTATCCTTTCTGCACCATTGATCCAAACGTGGGCGTTGTTGCCGTTCCCGATGAAAGAGTGGATAAATTAGCAGAGCTTACGGCATCTGCCAAAAAGATATACGCTGCCATTGAGTTTTACGACATTGCCGGCTTGGTTAAGGGTTCCAGCAAAGGAGAGGGCCTGGGGAGCAAGTTTTTAGCCAATATAAGGGAGACTGATGCCATTGTTTACGTTTTGCGCGCCTTTTTAAACAAAGACATAATCAATGTCCAGTCCGAGATAAATCCCTTGCTGGACAAGGAAATTCTGGATACGGAGCTTATCCTAAAAGACCTGGAAACAGTTGAAAAAAGAATAAGCAGCCTGGAGGCAGACGTCAGGGCGCAGAAGAAAGAGGCTGCCAAGGAAATGGAAGTCCTTAAAAAGGTTAAGGGATTTTTGGGAGAGGGCAAAATACTGAGCGAGCAGGGGTTTGCCGACGAAGAGATGAAAGTCATTCACCAGTACCAATTCCTGACCATGAAACCCAGGCTTTACTTGCTGAACGGAAAAGACGAGGAGGTTCCTGCGAAAATGATAGAAGAGTTTAGAAAAAACAACTGGCAATTTTTAATAGTGGATATCCTGACAGAGTTTGAGGCGGCTGACCTTGATAAAAAAGAAAGAGCAGAGCTTGGTTTGCCGGAAGACACTGAGCTGGATGTTTTGATCAAGAAGGCTTATGAGGTGTTGCAGCTGGTTACTTTTTTTACCACGGGACCGGATGAAACAAAGGCTTGGGCCATAAAAAAAGGGCAAAAGGCTCCGCAGGCAGGGGGCGTGATTCACAGCGATTTCGAGTCGCACTTCATCAAAGCCGAGGTTGTCAACTGGCAGGATTTGCTGGACGAGAGCGGGTTTGCCAAGGCCAGGGAAAAAGGTCTTATCAGGACCGAAGGCAGAGAATATGTTGTCCAGGATGGCGACGTCATTGAGATAAAGCATAACGCCTGATTCCTCGTCGTTAAAAACTCTTTACAGAAATTTAAAGGACGGTATACTGAAATAATGGCAAAAAAGCTTAAAAAGAAATCTCTTAAAATCCCTGTCCGCAAAGTAAAACCAGCGGAAACTGCTCTTCCGGATAAGTCCGGGGGAGAAGAAATAAAAAGAACCAGGATCAGGGTGATAGGCATTGGCGGCGGCGGAGGCAATATCGTTTCTGAAATTGCTTCCAGGATATCCAAGGCCAGTTTTGCGGCAGCCGATACGGACGTAAAATCATTAAAGAGCTGCAGTAAAAAGGTGATAAAATTCCAGTTCGGTCAGAGTCTGACCCATGGTTTGGGCACGGGTATGAATCCCGAATTGGCGAATACAGCGGCCCAGAACGAGAAAGAAAAGATAAAAAAGCTCTGCCAGGGTTATGATCTGTGCATATTGGTAGCTTCTTTGGGAGGAGGCACGGGATCGGGGGCAGTATCAACTTTTGCCAAAATCTCCAGGAATTTAGGCAATCTGACTTACGGAATCTTCACTCTGCCTTTCAAATTTGAGGGAGAAAGGAAAACAGAGATCGCCCTTAACGTTTTAAAGGAAGCAAGAGTTCATTTTAACGCGATTACCGTTATTCCCAATGAAAGAGTTTTTCATGTGGTCAATAAGGATACGCCCCTCAAGGAAGCCTTGTCAACGGTCAATAAATTCTTATCTGAAAGCTTGGGAGGTCTGATAGAGACGATTTACGAACCAGGATTGATAAACATTGACTTTGCCGATTTCAGGACCGTGCTGGAAGGAAATGGAAGGCTGGCTTACCTGAACGCCGTGAGAGAAGACGGAGCTAAGAATATCGTTGATACGGTTCTCAAATCTCCTTTTTATCCTTATACCATCAGGGGGGCGAAAGGAGTTTTGTTCAACATTGTCGGAGAAAAAAATCTTTCACTCTCGGACGTTAACCAGATATCTAAAGCGATTTCCGAACTGGTCAACCCGGAAGCTAAAATCATTTTCGGTATTTCTCAGCAGAAGAATCATTCTCATTCAGTGAAAACAGTTTTACTGGCTACTGGCTGCGACAGATCGGAAGAGATAAGGATAGTTCCAGAAAAAAAGAAGAAAAAAAAGAAGAAATCCGTCCCCGTTAAAAATGAAAAAACGGAAAAGCCGAAAGTTGAAAAACCCAAGCCCAAGATTATTAGAAAAAAGAAAAAGAAAAAACCGAAAGAGGGGGAGCCAAAAGAGCAAGAGGCGGCAGGGGAGCGGGAACCGGCAGCCAATGAGGACGGCAATAACGGCGAAGAAAAAGTAAGGAAGAACGCCCTGCAGATTAAAAGAGAAGCGGAAGAAATAGAAAAAGAGATGGCTGAAAGAGAAAAGTTTTGGGAGACGCCGGCTTTCTTAAGAAGAAAATAATTAAAAGACTGATAAAAACATGTTGGAAGTAAGCGAAGTGAACAAAGAAATTTTAAAAAATATTTATAAGCCGAGACCTTTAGACTCAAAAAAATACGATTTCGGTCTTTTGACCGTTATCGGCGGCTCTGATTTTTATTCCGGCTCTCCTGCTTTATCAGCTCTGGCCGCTTTCCGGGCAGGAGTTGACATGGTCAGGATTATCGCCCCCAAAAGGGCGGCAGACATTATAGCTTCCTTTTCCCCCAATCTGGCAGCTTTTCCCTTGGAGGATAAATGGCTGACCAGACAGCATTTGGCGCTTTTGATTTCCATGACCGAGTCAGCCAAAGCAGTAGCCCGGGGGAATACCGCCACGGTTATTGGCGGAGGGATGGGAAGAACGGAAGAAACCCAGGAGGCGATTCTGGAATATTTGGACCAGGTTCAGGTTCCGGTAGTGATAGATGCCGATGCGATTCACGCGGTCGGGAAAAAACCGGAAATTATTTCCGGCAAAAACTTTTTAATAACCCCCCACTCTTATGAGTTTTTTGTCTTAACTGGAAAGGAAGTTCACAATCTGCCGGATGAAAAAAAGATAAAAATGGTTCAGGAGGAAGCGGCCCGCCTCGGGACCACCATCGTTCTTAAGGGAAAAGTGGATATCATTTCCAACGGTAAAGAAGTGGCCATAGATAGGATCGGCACGCCTTATATGACCGTTGGCGGATGCGGGGACGTCATGGCCGGGGTTTGCGGAGCCCTGCTGGCCAGAGGAGTAAATGTTTTTGAAGCGGCCCAAGCCGGAGCATACATTAACGGCAGAGCCGGGGAGATAGCCTCGAGCAAATTCGGAGAGGGGATGACCGCTACCGATTTGATTGAAGCGATTCCTGAAGTTTTGTCCAATTTGTGAGGAGAAATAGATTCTCATCTTAATTTTCATTTCTATAAATAGAAGTTCGATTTATGGCTATCTATGATCTGATAATAATCGGCGGAGGGCCGGCTGGCATCGCCGCCGGAATTTACGCTGTCCGCCAAAAACTGAATACTCTTTTAATTACCAAATCTTTCGGAGGGCAGATAACCAGAAAAACCGTGGGCATTGAGAATTATCCCGGGTTTGAGAAAATCTCCGGGTTTGATTTGATCAGGAAATTCGAGAAACATTTGAGAAAGCATAAAATCGACATTGAGAGGGATGTGGTTAAGAGCATAAAGAAAATCGGTCAAGAATTCTTCGTTCTCACCGGAAGCAGGCGCCACTTCCGGGCAAAAGCGGTAATCGTTGCTTCAGGAGCTGACCCTCGGCCATTGGAAATTCCAGGAGAGAGAAAGTTCATCGGCAAGGGGGTGTCGTATTGCACAACGTGCGACGGACCCCTGTTTGCCAACAAAACGGTTGCCGTAGTGGGAGGAGGAAACTCTGGGTTTGAAGCAGCCGTATTTTTGGCCAAATGGGCTGAAAAGGTTTATATTCTGGAACACGGTTCAAAGGTGAGGGCTGACCAGGATGCTCAGGAAAAAGTCGGGGAAATGGGCAAGATAGAAGTTATAACCTCGGTCTCTTTGAAAAAGGTTCAGGGAAAAGATTTCGTTGATTCCATGGTCTACCAGGACGGCAAAACCAATAAAATTAATTCTTTGAAGGTTGACGGCATTTTCGTGGAAATAGGTTCCCAGCCCGCCACCTCTTTTGTTAGGGGCTTGGTTGATTTTAACGAGAAAGACGAAATAATCATTGATCTGGGGACGATGCAGACTAAAACCCCCGGTCTGTATGCAGCGGGAGACGTCAGCAATGTCTTGTCTAAGCAAATCGTCATTGCTACCGGGGAAGGGGCGAAAGCCGCTCTTTGCGCTTCTTGGTATGTCCAAAAAAATGGTTGGGATCAAAAAAGTTAAAGCCCGTCAGATCAGAGACTCAAGGGGAAAGCTTACGGTTGAAGTGGAACTGACTGCCGATTTGGGCAGATTTTTTGCTTCCGTGCCCTCCGGCACTTCGACCGGAAAGTTTGAGGCGAAAGTTAAGGAGACAAGGGCTGCTGTAAAAAACATAAATGAAATTATAAGCCCGAAGATTGCCGGGCAAAGCCTTGATGCTCAAAAGCAGATAGACGATTTACTGATAAAATTGGACGGGACCAAGGATAAATCTCGTTTGGGAGCTAACTCCATTCTGGCGGTTTCAGTAGCTGTTTTGAGGGCCGGGGCCAAAGCTCAAAAGTTGCCTCTTTGGAAATGGATTTCAAAAATTGCCGGCACAAGACCAAAGCTGCCTTTTCCTTCGCTATTGCAAATTGAAGGAGGGCTGCACGCTGGCAAGGGAGGAACGGACATCCAGGAATTTATGACTGTTTTGCAGGGCAGGTCTTTCGGGGAAAATTTAAGGCAGGGGTTTAAAATCTACAATGCCTTAAGGGCGATTTTGCTCAAAAGATACGGCCGGGAAGCCGTTAACCTGGGGCTGGAGGGAGCTTTCGTCCCTTCAATTAAAAACGCGGAAGAGATTCTGTATTTAATAATGGCAGCGGCAAAGAAAGTAGGTTCGGAAAAAAAGGTAAAAATCATTTTGGACGTAGCCGCTTCGCATGACTATCCCCGGAAAACTGCGGCTTATTATCTTGATTTGCTCGAACGCTATCCTATTCTCGGTCTGGAAGACCCTTTTCCGGAGAATGACTGGAGAAATTGGCGGTTGATAATGTCAAAGGTGAAAAATAAAAAGCAGAAAGTTATGATTATCGGCGACGATCTGACGGTGACCAACGTTGAAAGAATGAAAGAAGCCCGCAGAAAAAAAGCCTGCAACGCGGTAATCATCAAACCCAACCAGATCGGTACGGTTTCGGAAACCATTATGGCGGCAAATTTGGCCAAATCTTTCGGCTGGAAAATAATTGTTTCCCATCGTTCAGGGGAGACCATGGATGATTTCATAGCCGATCTGGCCGTAGGCATTGGAGCCGACTTCATTAAATCCGGCGCTCCCTCAAAGCCGGAGAGATTAGCCAAATACAACAGATTGATTAAAATTGGAAAAGAGTTATGCCAAAATTAATTCTCTTAAGGCACCTTCAATCGCAGTGGAACAAGGAAAATCGCTTTACCGGCTGGACCGATGTCCCCTTGAGCGAGGAGGGAAGGAAAAGCGTGAAAGAAGTTGCCAAGAAACTTTTGAGTTTCAAAATTGATAAAGTCTACACTTCACCTTTGGTCAGAAACAGGGAAACGGTTTCCCTGGTTTTGAAAGAACTCGGCAGGGATAATTTGCCGGTTGTCGTTAATAAAGCCTTGGATGAAAGAAATTACGGCAAGCTCCAGGGGTTGAACAAAGACGAAATGAAAGCCAAATATGGTCAGGTCCAGGTTAAGTTGTGGCGGAGGAGCTGGGATCAGGCTCCGCCCGAAGGAGAAAGCCTGAAAGACGTTTACGATCGGGTGATTCCTTTTTACAAAGAGAACATTGAGAAAGATTTACATGAAGGGAAAAACGTTCTGGTTGTCGCCAGCCATAATAGTTTAAGAGCCTTGGTCAAACACCTTGAAGACATTTCAGAGGATGCCATTGTTAATTTGGAAATATCTCCAGGCAGCCTAAAAGAATACGAGCTATGAATCTTTTCAAGAAAATTCGTCAGACCCTTTCGATAAAAGTTCCCAACTGGGTCGGTATTTTATGTTTTACCATCTTGGTTATTCTTATCCTTGTTTTGATTTTCGTTCTTTTGTTTCCGGACCTAGTGGGCAATTTTATCATTGAGCATGACATTAGATTCCTTCAGTAACAAAAGGGCCTTCACTCTAATGGAGCTCCTGGTAGTCATTGCCGTCATAGGTTTATTAAGTTCCATTATCTTTGCCATAACCAGAGGAACAGATGAACAAGGCAGGATAGCCAAGGGTTTATACTTTAGCCAGCATCTGCACAACTCTTTAGGTTCTTGGGCTGCCGGCATCTGGAGTTTTGATGAAGGATCAGGTACCACTGCCAATGATATATCAGGTTGGGACAACAACGGCACCCTGGTCAACAGTCCTACCTGGCGGTGCGCCAGCACGGATACCAGTTACACTCCATCCGGTCAGGGATGCTCCCTGGAGTTTAACGGTCAATACGTCAGCGTTGGCAGCGGTACAGGTTTAAGGCTTAACGGTGACGGAACTTTTGAGGCATGGATAAAGACCGCTGAAACTTCGGCAAACAGGGTAATAGTCGCTGAAAGTCACAGTTGGGCGATAGGCAGAAACTACGAATATATGATAAACAACGGAGTTCTTATTTTCTCTCACGGAGACGGGGACAATTACGTCACTTATTCTTCCGACACTTCCGTGGCCAACGGAAAATTCAACCACGTGGTTTTCGTGGCGGATTATCCCAGTTATTATTTCTACGTTAACGGCGTTCGAGTCAAAACGGGAAACATGACCTTTCCCTTAAGAGAAGGAGTCGGTGCTCAGCCGGGGGCATCTGGCAGAACGATAGGCGGTTTGAGCTGGACCAATTATTTTAACGGTCTGATTGACGAGGTGCGCATCTATTCTACAGCTTTGACCTTTACTCAGATACAATCTCAATACTATGTTGATTTGGATAGGTTGTTGACCAGAGGTTTAATAACTGAACAAGAATATTTTTAGCAGCTGGCGATTATATAAAACCCATAAAAATGTTAGGAATGGCAAATATTTCCGATAAACAGAAAGCCTTCACCTTGGTTGAAATTCTGGTAGTCATTGCCGTCATAGGTTTATTAAGTTCCATTATCTTTGCCATAACCAGAGGAGCAAACGAACAAGGCAGGATTGCCAAAGGTTTATACTTTGATCAACATCTGCGTAATGGCCTTGGAGCTTATACTCTGGGCATTTGGAATTTTGACGAAGGGTCGGGTACCACAGCCAACGATACTTCTGGTTGGGGAAATAACGGCACTATTTACGGAGCTGCGCATGCCGCCAATACTCCTTCTGTGGAAGGATATGCATTAAGTTTTAATGGCAGTACTGATTACGTAGACATTAATATCTCTCCTCAGCCGGTTTACGAAGTAACAATGTCTGCGTGGATATATCCTAACGCAACCAGCGGGCTGATTATAAAAAGGGCGCATTGCGATGGAATATACTTGTCGGGTACAACGATTTACTATTATGTAAAAAGGAGCGACCATTCAAGCGATTCTTTCAGCCTCGGGAGCATCCAGCAGGGGAAGTGGAATTTTGTTGCCGCCGGCGTTAACCTGAACACGCAAAAAATATTTTTATCAGTTAACGGAAATTACAGCGAAAAAAGTACAGGTTTGGATAACAGTATAACGTTGATGGGTACCGGAGGAGATTCTATAGGGAAGGGGACGGGTTCTGACCCCAATTGTCCCAATGGCACTGCTTTCACTGGCCTTATCGACGAAGTTCGTATTTATGAACGCACGTTAAGTTCGGTCCGGATAGAATCCCAATATTATGTTGGTCTAGAAGGGCTGTTAGCTAAAAAATTGATAACGAAGAAAGAATATCAACAGCGGTTGGTAAGGATATAAGGAGTCTAGGGTTGACAGGAGGTTTTGCAAAGGATACAATAAAGCCGACAAAATTAGTCGGCTTTTATTAACCAAAGCATGCTGAGAATATCTACCAAATCGCAATACGGATTGAGAGCCATGGTCTTTTTGGCCAAGCATAAGGATGAAATATCTTCTATGAAAGAAATCTCCCAGAGGGAAGGGATATCTTTTGATTATTTGGAAAAGATAGTTTCCAAATTGGAAAAAGCAGGCTTGGTGAAATCAAAAAAAGGAAGCCGGGGAGGATATTCTTTAGCTAAACCTCCGCAGAGAGTTAAAATCGGAGAAATCATAAGAGCCTTGGAAGGGGAGACGGTTTTGGTCAAATGCATGGGGAAAGGCAGCAGTTGCCTTTTGAGAAGGAAGTGTTTTGCCAAAAAATTCTGGGAGAAATTGCAAAAATCTCTAAATTCAGCATTGGACTCTTTAACCCTGGCTGAATTGATAAAATAGTATGTCAAAAAACAAAAAAAGAATTTACTTAGATTACGCCGCCACCACTCCGGTTGATCCGAGGGTTGCCGGCGCAATGCTGCCCTATTTTTCCGAAAATTTCGGTAACACCATGTCTCTGCATGCTTTCGGCCAGGAGGCAAAATATGCTTTGGAAGAAAGCAGAGAGCAGGTTTCGGGCCTGATGGGGAGCAGACAGGATGAGATAATCTTTACCGGTTCGGCCACCGAAAGCAATAATCTGGCCTTGAAAGGAATTGCCCTCGCCAACAAAAATAAGGGAAAGCATATCATCATTTCTTCAATTGAACATCCCTGTGTCATGGAGAGCGCTCGTTGGCTGGAAGAACAGGGGTTCAAGGTGACCAGATTGAAAGTTGACAAATACGGCCAGGTTTCCCTCCGGGACCTGAGGCCGGCCATAAAAAAAGATACGATTCTGGTTTCAATAATTCACGCTTCCAATGAAATCGGCACCATTCAGCCAATTGAGAGAATCGGTAGAATCTGCCGGGAGAAAGGGGTATATTTTCACACCGACGCTGTCCAAAGTTTTGGCAAAATTTCCATAGATGTAAATAAAATGAATGTTGATTTATTGTCTGCTTCTTCCCATAAAATGTACGGCCCAAAAGGAGCTGCCCTTCTATTTATTAGAAAGGGAGTAAGAATTGAGCCCATTTTGCACGGCGGGGGCCAGGAGCAGGGCTTGCGTTCTTCCACCGTAAATGTGGCGGCAATAGTCGGTTTCGCCAAGGCCTGCGAAATAGCCAAAAAAGAGATGAAGAAAGAAGAATTAAGAATTTCCGGGCTGAGAGACAGGCTGATAAAAGGAGTTCTGGGAAGGGTTCCTGATTCTTACTTAAACGGTCATCTGGAAAAGAGGCTGCCCAACAATGCCAATTTCGGGTTTAGGGGAGTGGAAGGGGAGTCAATTGTTATCCAGCTTGATCTGGCCGGCATTGCCGCTTCTACTGGATCTGCCTGTTCTTCGGCCAGTTTGGAGCCGAGTCATGTTCTTCTGGCCATAGGCCTTAAACATCAGGAAGCCCACGGTTCTTTGAGAATAAGCCTGGGCAGATGGACGAAAGAGCGTGATATAGTTTATCTGTTGAAGGTCCTGCCCGGGATAGTAAAAAATCTTAGAGAAATATCGCCTTTTAAAAAGAATTTTAAATTTTAATCATATGAGTCTTTATTCCAAAGAAATAATGAGGCATTTCACCAGGCCCCAGAACGTGGGCAAGATGAAAGATTATGACGGCCTGGGCAAAGCCGGAAATTTGACCTGCGGCGATATTATGTATCTTTATATCAAAATCGGCAAAAACAAAGCAGGCCAGGAAATCATTAAAAAAGTTTCTTTTGAGACTTTCGGCTGCACCGTAGCCATAGCCAATACCAGCCTTTTAACGACCATGGTAAAGGGCAAAACCTTGCAGCAGGCATTGAAAATAACCAAGGACGACCTGATAAAGAAATTCGGCCAGGTGCCCATGGTGAAAATCCATTGTTCCTTGCTGGCGGTGGACGCCCTATCCCAGGCTCTTTACGATTATTATTTAAGAAGCGGAAAACCGGTTCCCCGAGAATTGCTGGCAAGACACGAGAGGGCGGAAAAGATAGGTAAAGAAATAAAAAAGAGACATGCAGAACTGGTCGGGTTCGAAGAGGAACTGCACAAGAGACGATCAAAAAAATGAAAAAGGTAATTTTAGCCGTCGGAGCTCATCCGGATGATTTGGATTTTTCTTCTTCGGGAACCTTTGCCAGATTTGCCAAGGAAGGCAGCGAAATTTTTTACCTGATCGTCAGCGACGGTTCCAATGGCGGTCATAAAGTGAAGTTCGGAGGTAAAAAACTGGCGGCAATAAGAAAAAAAGAGCAGATGGCAGCAGCTGGAATTTTGGGGTTGAAAGAAGTGTTTTTCCTCGGTTTGAAAGACGGGGAAGTCGAAAACACCAAGTCCCTGAGAAGGGAACTGGTAAAGGTTATAAGAAGGATCAAGCCGGATATTGTCTTCTGTTTTGACCCGGCCAATCTTGCCTTTGACAGTCCCAAACCGTTCCACAGGGACCACAGGCAGTTGGCCGAGGCTGTTTTTGATGCTGTTTATCCTGCGGCTGGCAGCTCGTTTTTCTTTCCCGAGATTCTGCGGCAGGGATACAAGCCTCATCAACCCCGGGAAATATGGTTTTTCGCTTCTTTGAAACCAAATAAATTCGTTGATATCAGCGGGTTTATTGAAAAGAAAATGGATGTTTTGTTTTGCCATGAAAGCCAGCTTTCAGATAAGGAGGCAATAAGGCAGAGGATAATTGATCGGGCAAAAAAAGTCGGAAAACCAAAAGGATTAAAATATGCGGAAGCGTTCAGGATTCTCAAGCTTGAATAAGCCGAAAGTAGCGGTGGCCATGTCCGGCGGCGTGGACTCAAGCGTGGCGGCAGCTCTTTTGAAAAAAGAGGGGTTTGACGTGATGGGAGTTTTTATGAAATTCTGGACTCCGTTCCAGGGCAGGGTCAGGGGCAAATGGAACAGATGCTGCTCTCCCGAGTCGGAAAGCAGGGCGAGGAAAGTGGCAAAAATTTTAGAAATCCCGTTTTATGTTTTTAATTTCGAGAAAGAGTTTAAAAAAAGAATCGTTGACTGTTTCTTAAGGGAAAATAAAGAAGGGCTGACTCCCAATCCCTGTGTGGTTTGCAATAAAGAAATAAAATTTGGTTCATTTTTAGAAAAGGCGCTGGAGCTGGGGGCTGATTTCATTGCTACCGGCCACTATGCGCGAGTTAAAAACGGCCGCTTGCTGGCAGCCAAGGATAAAGACAAAGATCAGAGCTATTTTCTCTGGCGGCTTTCCCAAAAACAACTGAAAAGAGTTTTATTCCCGGTAGGGGGATATACAAGACGGGAGGTGGAAAAAATGGCGGGAAAATTAAAACTGCCCTTTGCCGGAGTCAGCAAATCTCAGGAGATTTGTTTCGTTCCCAAAACGGTTGAGGATTTTCTGAAACATTATCTTAAGTTAAAGCCGGGACGAATTATTGACGTCAAGGGAAATGTTTTGGCAAAGCATGAAGGATTGTATTTTTACACTATTGGCCAGAGAAAAGGGATCGGGCTGTCCGGCGGTCCTTATTACGTTTTGGACAAGGATTTTAAAAAAAATACTTTAATCGTGACCAGTGACGAAAAAGATTTGCTCAAAAAAGAACTAATTGTCAGAAATATCCACTGGATTTCGGGCAAAGAGCCTGTGTTGCCCCTGAAAATAAATGCTAAAATAAGATATAGACAAAAATCGGCTTTAGCGGCGATTGTCAAGGATCTGAAATCGGGGCATCATAAGTTGCTTTTCAACAAGCCGCAAAGAGCAGTCACCCCGGGCCAGTCGGTCGTATTCTATCGCAATCAGGAAGTCTTGGGCGGGGGGATAATATGTCAAAACGAAAGGTCGGCAGTATTATAAATTTTTAAATTATTTTCATTAAAAACATGAAGAATACGATAAAGCCGGAAAAAAACATTTGCCACGATTGTAAAAAAAAGATTGAGATTGAAGGAGAAGAAATCAAAAATGGCGTATCTTTGGTTTACGAAACGAATGACGGCAAAATAACGGTTTTAAAGTGCAATGAGTGCTTTGAGAAAAACAAAGAATTGAAGAATTATCAGCCCTGCGAGGTTTATTCCAGAATCGTGGGCTATCTTAGGCCGGTGCGGCAATGGAACGAGGGCAAGCAAAAAGAGTTTGAAGACAGAAAAGAATACAAATTGGCAAATTAAAAAACAAATAAAATCTCGGTTTATGAAAAAATACGGAGAAGTTAAAAAATTATCTTTTCAAAAACCTTTGCTGGGCATCTCAGAAAAAACCATTTCCATCCATTACGCTAAGCTTTACCAGGGATACGTTAAAAAATGGCAGGAAATTCAAGAAAGATTGAAGGTGGAGAAGTCAAGAGAGTTAAAAGTGGAAGAAAGCTTTTGCGCTGATGCTGTGATTTTACATGAGGCTTATTTTGACGTATTGGGTGGGGACGGGGTTGCCAAAGGAGAAATAGCAGAAAGAATTAAAGAAGATTTCGGCTCGTTTGAGGCCTGGCAGGAAGAATTCAAGGCCTTGGGTTCGTCCAGCCGCGGATGGGTTATTTTAGCTTATGATTTCAACGAAGGCAGGCTGAGGAATTACATTGCCGACGCGCATAATCTTTACGGAATCTGGGGAACAGCTCCGGTTTTGGTTCTTGATGTCTACGAACACGCTTACTTTATTGATTACGGTTCCGACAGGAAAAGCTACATTGAAGCGTTCTTCCAGAATCTTAACTGGGAAGCGATAGATAAGAAATTCCTGAAAATAGCGAAGAAATAGAAAATTGGCAAAGGTCGAGGCGGTTTAATTTAAGCCATGTTCATGAATAAAAAAATTTTAATTTTAATAATCATAATATTATTCGTCGTTGGAGGCTATTTACTTTGGAAGAACGTTTATCAGCCGTCCGAAGAATTAACAGAGGGGGGCGTTGCCATACCTGTTGAAGCCAGTGAGTTTTACATTTCCGGGACAGAGTACGGTTTTAATCCTTCTTCAATTACCGTAAAGCCGGGAGAGACAGTCAGGATATCTTTCCAGAATGACGGGGATCTTCCGCACAATTTGACCATCGGTGCACTGGGCATCGGGACAAGAACGATCGCTCCCGGGGTGGTGGACGCAATCGAATTCATAGCTCCGGTTGCCGGCACGTACGATTTTTTCTGTTCTGTTTCGGGACATAGAGAGTCCGGCATGACCGGGACTCTGATAGTCGAATAAAATCGTTTTATCAAAAAAGCCTTGACAGGCTTTTTTGGTTTGCTAGAGTGTGTATATACCTATACCTGTGGTCGGGGTATATAACAACCTTTAATATTAAAAATATGACTACTCAAAAACAGAAAACTTTGATTAATTTTAAAAAAGCCCAGAGTTTAACTTCAAAAATCATTAAGATGGTTGAAGAAGATAAATACTGCATTGATATTATGCAGCAGAATCTGGCAGCTCTGGGTCTTTTGAGATCGGCTCATCAAATGTTGATGGAAAATCATCTTAATACCTGTTTTAAGAAAGCGATAGGCACAAAAAATGAAAAAAGGGTGCAGGAGATGATAGGGGAAATCTTAAGAGTTACAAAATTATTCAATAAGTAATTAAAATTTCATGTCCGAGAAAGCAATAAAGCAACGCGTTTACTACGTGAGAGGAATGCATTGCGCCTCCTGCGAGATTTTAATAGAGAAAGGCTTGCTGGAGCTAAAAGGAATAAAATCAGTTGAGGCGTCAGCCAGCAAGGGAGAGGTTTTTGTTGGGTACGAGGGAAAGTTGCCGGGAGTCGATGTTCTGAATGAAATTTTCCAGAAGGAAAATTACTTTTTTTCTGAAAAACAGATTGACGTTGCAGATGATTTTAAAGGGAAGGATTTTTTCCTTACTTTTGGCATCGGAATATTAATTATTTTGGGTTTTATCGGATTGATCAGGCTGGGTCTAACAGGGTTAATTAACGTTACCTCTTCTTCGTCTCTAGCAGCTTTTTTTATTTTCGGACTCTTGGCCGGCATCTCAACCTGTGCGGCGTTAATAGGCGGACTGGTTCTCTCTATGTCAAAGCAATGGTCGGGATTATATTCCGGAGACAAATCTACCTTTCGGAAACTCCAGCCGCATTTTATGTTTAATGCAGGCCGGCTCGTTTCTTATGCCGCTTTGGGAGCCGTACTCGGAGCTGTAGGCAATAAATTGCAGATTTCTTTGCAATTTACCTCAATCTTAGTTATCGCAGTTTCTCTAATGATGATTTTCTTGGCGCTGCAAATGTTGGGATTGAAGTTTTTCCGTAGGTTCCAGTTTACAACACCGAAGTTTGCAACGAGATATATCGCCAACAAGTCTAATTTTAAAGGGAGATTCATGCCGTTTTTGCTGGGAGCTTTCACTTTCTTTCTGCCCTGCGGCTTCACCATAACCGCCCAGGGGCTGGCTTTAATATCCGGAAGCCCCATCCAGGGCAGCTTGATTATGTTATTTTTTGCCTTAGGAACCTTGCCCATGCTTCTAACGATTGCCATCTCAAGCGTGGGTTTTTTAAAAAGACCCCATCTGTCCCTTAGGTTTTTGAAGGTCGCTGGATTCTTGGTACTATTCTTTGCTTTTTATAACATTAATTCTCAATTAAATGTCTTGGGGTTTGCGAGCTTAAACGATCTTAATTTTTTTAAAAACATTCAAGTTGAGGAAAATGGTTTCCCTCCAGTCGTAAACGGCAAGCAGGTTCTGGAAATGGAAGCTTCAGCTTCGGGTTATAATCCTAATTACCTCAAAGTAAGGGCGGGAATTCCGGTAAGGTGGGAGATCACTGACATCGGCACGAGCGGTTGCACCAATGCGGTTATCTCAAGGGGCTTGTTCACTGGCGATATTAAGCTGACTCCTGGTCAAACCAGCGTTAAAGAATTTACCCCGACAAAGCCCGGTAAATACAAATTCAGCTGTTGGATGGGAATGGTTTCCGGAATAATAGAGGTTGTCGAGCCGAACGGTCCGGCGAAATCTTTGGGCAATTCGACTGACATCAATGAAGATTCGGTTGTCTCATCTGGCGCCCAAGGCTGTAACTGCGGTTGCGGCGGGACGAACAATTAGGTAAAACTCAGAGTTTTACAATGAAAAAGATTTTTATTACAGCATCAATATTCTTAATAATAGGCGTGGCGCTAAGTTATTTTGCTTCTTTTGGTACCCAAAGTTTTAAAAATTTAAGCCCCGAAGAGATGTATCAGACAATAATTAACGAAAGAGACTATGCCATTGGTGAGGCGATTGAAAGAGGCGATTACCGATGCTGCATTAACCCGCCCTGCACAATGTGCTATCTGGAAGCTAACCAGTGGAACAATTTTACTGCCGGCACTTGCGCCTGCGATGATTTAATTGCCCAGGGCAAAGAACCGTGCCCCCAATGCCAAAGAGGGTTTTGTGAGAGCTGTAAACTTCCAGATGAAATAGATGATATTACATAAACCAAACCGTTAGAAAAATAAATTTAAAATTATGAAATCATTATCTCTAATAATCTTAATCGGTATTTTGTTAATTGGCGGTGGGTTTTTATTGGTTGGTAAATATTCTAAACCGGCGGCTTCTGACCTTACCGCTTCTCTCCAATCTTCGGTCAAGGAAATAACCTTTTATTATCTTCCTACTTGTTCCTGGTGTCAGAAGGTTGAGAAAGAGGGGACTTTAGAAAAAATCGAGCAACTTGGAATCAGGGTTAAAAAAATTGATGTTTCTATCGGACCGATTCGGGATAAGCTTGACGGAGTGCCGACTTTTGTTATTGATGGGAAGGTTTACACCGGCTATAAAACTTTCGAAGAGATAAAAGAATTATTGGGTTATTCCAAAGAGAATAATTCAAGCTCTTCGGGCCAAACAGTTCAGAATGAGATTAATTTTACGGGGGAAAAGGGCGAAAGCCTAAGTTTGGAGAATGGCGAGATTAAGCTGGCCGCTTCAATTTTTGACGACGACAAGGCGCATTTTTATAATGTGGAAATGTCCGACTCTAAGATAATTTACTTTTTCGTGGTCAAGGATAAAAACGGTATTTACAGGGCCGCCGCCAACGCCTGCGCAGTTTGTTTTAAAACTTACAAAGGATTCCGCCAGGAAGGGAATGAGATTGTCTGCAATAACTGCGGCAATCGCTATCCTATGGAAAAAATTGCTACCGAAAAAGGCGGCTGTAATCCGGGACCCATTAACCCTAATTTGGAAGTTAAAAATGGAGAAATTATCATTAAGCAAGTGGATTTAGAGCAGGTTTTAGATCTGTTTTAGATCTTTCCTCAATAAGCATCATGAAAAAAATAATTCTAAAAATTTACGGCATGGACTGTGCTTCCTGCGCTGCCAATATCGAACGCGGCCTCAGAAAGGAAAAGGGCGTGGTTTTAGCTAACGTGAATTTTGCTTCGGAAAAACTGAATGTCGAGTTTGACGAAAAAGAAACAAATTTAGAAAAAATAAAGGGAGTGATAAAAGAGCTTGGCTACGGGGTGGAAGAAGACAATCATGAACTGATGGAACATGGCCACGGACACGATAGGCCGTCCAGTGAAGGAGAAATTAGAAAATTAAGGAATACCTTCATAATTTCCGCTGTTTTTGGTCTGCCGATTTTTTATTTGGTTATGGCGGAGATGGTGGGTCTGCCTTTGCCTGATTTATCTTTAAAGGCAAAAATAATAATCCAGTTTTTGATAACTACGGTCGTAATGTCGGTGAACTATCCTTTGTATGTATCCGGCATCAAGAAATTGATTCAGCGAGCTCCCAACATGGATTCCCTGATACAAACCGGGACAATGGCAGCTTATTTTTACAGCGTAGCCATATCTTTGCTGGTTTGGCTGAAGCCTGATTATCAAGGTGATCATTTATATTACGAGTCAGCTGCCCTGATTTTGGTTTTCATTTCCTTGGGGAAATATCTGGAAGCGGTAACCAAAGGAAAGACTGGTGAAGCGGTCAAAAAGCTGATCGGTCTCCAGCCGAAAGAGGCAACGGTAATTAAAAATAATGAAGAAATAAAAATTCCGATTGCAAAAGTCAAGGTTAACGATGTCATTTTGGTGAGGCCGGGAGAGAAAATTCCGGTTGACGGTATCGTTATCGAGGGTTATTCCGGCGTTGACGAAAAAGCGATTACCGGAGAGAGCATGCCGGTGGAGAAAAAGAAAGGGGATGCGGTTATCGGCGCTACCATTAACAAAACTGGAGTTTTGAAATTTAAAGCAACAAAAGTGGGCTCAGATACAATGCTCGCCCAGATTATCAAAATAGTGGAAGAAGCCATGGGATCCAAGGCTTCCATACAGCTTCTGGCCGATAAGGTTTCTTTTTATTTTGTTCCTGCGGTAATTGGAATTGCTTCCTTGGCTTTTCTTGTTTGGCTGATTTCAGGCCAGCCGTTTACTTTTGCCTTGACTGCCTTTGTTGCCGTACTTATCATTGCTTGTCCTTGCGCTTTGGGGTTGGCCACTCCGACAGCCGTAATGATGGGTACGGGATTGGCGGCTCAGAACGGGATTTTAATTAAAAACGCCAAGGCACTGGAAGTGGCGCGCAATATCAATATGGTGATCTTTGATAAGACCGGCACCCTGACAAAAGGGGAGCCGGTCGTGACCGATATAGTTGAAGTTAAAAATTCGAGATCGGAGATTCTGAAGATAGCATCGTCCGTTGAGAAGAATTCTGAGCATCCTTTGGCTCAGGCAATGGTCAACAAAGCCAAGGAAGAAAAATTAGAACTTTTACCAGTTGAAGATTTCCAGGCTATCCCTGGCAAGGGAGTCGGGGCAAAGATTGAAGATAAGAAAGTGTTTCTGGGGACGAGAAAATTAATGCTTGACAACCAAATAAACCCGGAACCTATTGAAGAAAAGATAGTTGATCTGGAAAACCAAGGTAAGACAGCAATGATTTTGGCTTTGGGGGATGAGATTATCGGCATAATCGCCGTAGCCGATACCTTGAAAGAATATTCTAAAGAAGCAGTAAGAACACTTCACAAGATGGGAAAGGAAGTGGCAATCTTAACCGGGGACAATGAAAGGGTGGGCAAAGCCATAGCCAAGGAATTGGGGATTGATAAAGTTTTGGCAGAGGTGCTGCCCCAGGAGAAATCAGCGGAAATAAAAAGACTGCAAAAAGAGGGAAAGGTAATTGCTTTTGTCGGAGACGGGATTAACGATGCGCCGGCCCTGGCTCAGGCGGATTTGGGCATTGCCTTGGGTTCTGGCACTGACGTGGCCATGGAAACCGGGGGGATAGTTCTGATCAAGGACGATCTCAGGGACGTTGTCTTGGCCATTGATTTGAGTAAATATATTTACAAGAAAATAAAACAAAATCTTTTCTGGGCATTTTTCTACAATACCGTGGGCATTCCCGTTGCGGCCGGAGTTCTTTTTCCCTTTTTCGGATTTTTATTGAGTCCGACAATTGCCGCAGCTGCCATGGCTTTTTCTTCCGTAAGCGTTGTTTCCAATTCGCTTTTGATGAAAAGATACAAGCCGAGGTTGTAGTTAGATCCTATCATGGTTGCAGTTGCTGAAAGATAAAGCTAGAATAGAAATATTATTGATAGCAGAAATGGATATCTTTTTTTATATCTTAATCAGTACTTTTTTGATCAGCCTGATTGCTTTTGTCGGAGCGGTGATTTTGTTTTTGAAAGAAGAGCTGCTTAACAGGATTCTCTTGATTCTGGTATCTTTTGCCGCCGGAGCTTTAATCGGTTCGGCTTTTCTGCATCTGATACCCGAAGCAATTGAGGAAGTGGGGTCCGGGGAGGGCGCCATTTTAAAAGTGTTTCTGTTCTTACTTCTTGGCTTCTGCACTTTTTTCGTCCTGGAGAACTCTATAAGATGGCATCACCATCATGCCAAAGAGCATCCGGAGATAAAGCCTTTTTCCTATTTGATTTTGATTTCAGACGGTTTCCATAATTTCATTGACGGCTTGATCGTTGCCGCATCTTTCGTTGCCTCCGTTCCCCTGGGTATTGTCGCTACTCTGGCCGTGGCCCTGCATGAAATTCCGCAGGAAATCGGCGACTTCGGCATTTTGATTTACAGCGGGTTTAAAAAGGTCAAAGCCCTGTTTTTGAACTTTCTATCGGCTGTAACCGTGGTTTTGGGAGGAATCTGCGGTTTTTTGTTGTCAGAAAAGATAGGAAGTTCAATGGTTTTTCTTTTGCCTTTTGCCGCAGGCTCTTTCATCTATATAGCCTGCTCGGACTTGATTCCTGAAATCAAACACAAGGACGGCAAGCTGAAATCCTTGATCCACTTTTTTGTTTTTTTGGCCGGAATAGGTATAATGTTTTTATTGGCATCAATAGGACATTAATTATGTTAAGTTTCACAGACGAGAGCTTCAATAAAGAAATCTCCGGCGCAGAAAAGCCGGTTTTGGTTGATTTTTGGATGGAAGGATGCGGTCCCTGCGTTTTCCTCTCGCCCGTCATGGAAAAATTGGCAGGCGAGTTTTCGGAAAAAATAATTTTTGCCAAGGCTAATTTTGATGAAGCTCCTCTTACCGCTCAGAAATACGGTATCAATGCTGCTCCGACGGTAATCCTTTTCAAGAAAGGGAAACCGGTAAGCGGTTTTGTCGGGCTGAGGCAGGAAGAAGAGATAAGGGCCTGGCTGGAAGAAAGCCTGAAAAAAGACAATGACTAAGACAAATAAGCTGATCGAAGAATGTGGAGAATACGCCGAGAAACAAGGATTTTCTCTGAATCCCGATAAAAGAGTGGTTGAAATCCTCGTTAAGGGCTTACTGGAGAAAGAGGAAAAATTCGGAGCAAGATTCTGTCCTTGCAGAAAAATTACCGGGAGTCAGGAGGAAGACAAAAAGATAATTTGTCCTTGCGCCTACCATCGTCAGGAAATAAAAGAACAGGGGAGATGCCTCTGTGGACTATTCGTCAAAAAGATAATAAAATAATCGTAGAAAGGTCATCTTTTAATCAAAAATTAATAAATTTATGTACGAGGATCTAAAGGGAAAAGTAGCTATTATTACCGGAGCAAGAAGAGGAATGGGCAAAGCCGATGCCATATTGTTCGCTCAAAACGGCGCCAAGGTTGTGGTGGCCGATATTTCGCAGGAAGAATGCCAGCAGGTTGCCGACGAAATTGAGAAAGACGGCGGGGAGGCTTTGGCCGTAAAATGCGACGTGACCAGCGGAAAAGAAATAGAGGAAATGGTAAAGAAAACAGTGGAGAAGTTCGGCAAAGTTGATATTTTGGTTAACAATGCGGGAATCTGCCAGTTCAAACCTTTTTTGGAATTGACCGAAGAGGAATGGCAGAAAACTTTGGATATTAACCTGAAAGGATATTTCCTTTGCGCCAAAGCTTGCGCTAAGGAAATGGTAAAACAAAAATCTGGCGTCATCGTTAATATCGCTTCCATAGTAATGGGGCAGATAGGCAAGGGCATGGCAGGCCTTGCCCACTATTCAGCTTCCAAGGGAGGAATTGCCGCCCTGACCAAGAGTCTGGCCATTGAAATGGCTCAGCATAATATCAGGGTGAATACTATAGCTCCCGGGGCTATTGATACGCCGATGGCTGCTTCCGCCAAATCAGACCAGAAGGTATTGGAGCAAACTTTGGCCATGATTCCTCTTGGCAGAATGGGAAGGCCGGAAGAGATTGCCAGCACCGTCTTATTCCTGTCTTCCGAGGCTTCGTCTTACATTACAGGTTCCATTGTTGTTGTTGACGGGGGATGGCTGGCACTGTAATCAATAATTCCATGAAAAAAATCACCAAAGAAACGACCTTAGTCGAGCTTTTAGGGGACGAGAAAACGGAAAGGATCTTGGCGAAATACAATTTACCCTGCTTGAGTTGTCCTTTCGCCCACCAGGAAATGGAAAGCTTAAAATTGGGAGATGTTTGTAAAATCTACAATATTGACGCCGAAAAATTGCTGACCGAGCTTTCTCGTATAGAGAAAGCGAAGGTGAAAAAGAAAGCGAAACTTTCTTCACCTAAGGATTCAAATAAGATTTATAAAAAATAATATTTCCGCTTGCGCTAGGGCGGTTAAAAGAATATACTACAAATATGTTAGGGAAAAATAACAGAATAATATCGTTGTCAATCGTTGCTGCGGCAGTAATAATAGCCGGAGCTTTAATTTATATCGACCGGGGTTCGTGCGGAAAGGCAATCCCCATGGAAGCTGCGGCAGAAAAAGCCATGGCTTTTATTAACGAGAATCTTTTGGGACCGGGCATGGCCGCCCTTCTGAAGGAAGCTTCCGACGAAGGAGAGATTTACAAAATTCGCCTGGAGATCAAGGAAGGTGAAAACGTTTTGGGAGAATTTGACTCTTACATCAGCAAGGACGGAGAATTTATGTTTCCCGAAGGATATAACTTAGATGCGACAACTGAGCCGACAACTCAAAATGGCGACGATACTTCCACCGAGATTCCCAAAAGCGACAAACCCGACGTAAATCTTTTTGTAATGAGTTTTTGCCCGTACGGCAATCAGGCCGAAGATACAATGTTGCCGGTCTACGATTTGTTAAAAGATAAAGTCAACTGGAACATCCATTATATTGTAAGCGTCAATAACGATGCGGTAACTTCGCTGCACGGTCAGCCGGAGGTAGATCAGAACGAAAGGGAGGCTTGCGTTCTACAAGAATCAGGGACAGATAAGTGGTGGCAGTTCGCAACTTACGTGAACAACAATTGCGGGAGCAACGGCTCATGCTGGCAGGAAGCAGCCAGAAACGCAGGACTGGATGTTGCGGCCATAGATAATTGCGTTTCTTCAAAAGGACTTTCCTTGATGGCAGGCGAAGCAGCGGCCACTAGCGAGGCTGGTGTAAGCGGGAGTCCGACATTGATAATTAACGGCGTGGAGACGAATTCGGTTTATCAGTACGGAAATTCACAGGCGTACCTTGCTGCAATATGCTCAGGATTTAATTCTGCTCCCCAGGAATGTTCCCAACAACTCGCTACTGAAGGCAATACGTCTTCTGGCGGGGGCAGCTGCCAATAATAAATAATATGGCTGTAAAAGTCTTTTCCACTCCAACTTGTCCTTATTGTTATACCCTCAAAGAGTTCTTGAAGGAGCGCAACGTCAGTTTTGAAGACATAGATGTGTCCCAGGACGAGAAAGCCCGCGATTACATGATTGAAAAAACCGGCAAGATGGAAGTGCCGGTCGTTGAGATAGACGGGGAAATAGTGGAAGGATTTGACAAGAAAAAAATCGTCAGTCTTTTAAACATAAAATAACATGTCAATCAAAATCGCCATCAATGGTTTCGGCAGGATAGGCCGGCCTGTTTTTCGGAGAATGATCAATAATCACCCTGATTTGGAAGTGGTGGCGGTTAACGATTTGGCTGACAGTAAAACCCTGGCGCATCTTTTGAAATACGACTCTTTGTACGGAACCTACCAAAAACAGGTGGAGGCTGAAGAAAACGAGATTTCACTTGACGGAAAAGCAATCAAGGTATTCCGGGAAACAGAACCTGGCAGGCTACCCTGGAAAGAATTGGGGATAGATATTGTCTTGGAGTGTTCAGGCGCTTTTACCGAATACGAGGGGGCTCAAAAACATATTACTGCCGGAGCTAAAAAAGTGATCATCTCTGCCCCTTCCAAGTCAAAAGAAGTGCCGACCTTTGTTCTCGGAGTGAATGAAGGCGAGTACGATAAAAATAAGGGAGATGTTATTTCTATGGCTTCTTGCACTACCAATTGTCTGGCTCCGGTGGCTAAAGTTTTGAACGATAATCTTAAAATTATCCGGGGCTTTATGACCACGTCTCACAGCTATACCAACGATCAAAAGATTCTGGATCTGGCCCATAAGGATTTGCGCAGGGCCAGGGCCGCCGCTTTAAACATTATCCCGACCACTACCGGAGCTGCTTCGGCCATAGGCAGGGTAATTCCCGAACTGGAAGGAAAACTTGACGGCATAGCCTTAAGAGTTCCCACGCCAATCGTTTCAATTCTGGATTTAATCTGCCAGGTGGAAAAGAAAGCTTCGGCTGACGAAATAAATGATGCCTTCAAAAAGGCAGCTCAGGGAAAATTGAAAGGGATTCTGGGCGCAGAGGAAGAATCTTTGGTCTCATCTGATTTTAAGGGGAATCCTTTGTCAGCTATTGTTGATTTACAGCTGACAATGGCGAAAGAAGACCTGATAAAGGTGGTTGCTTGGTACGACAACGAATGGGCTTATGCCTGCAGATTGGCTGAGTTTGCCGAATACGTGGGTAAGAGAATTTAAATTAACGTTGTAATTCAATATTAATTTTAAACCGCCAAAAAGAGGTGGTTTTTTGTTTGCTGCGGGTTTGTTCTATCAGGGATGTCTCGGCTTGACATTAGCCTTAATTAATTGTAAAATAAAGAATCATCCATCTGGGCAAGTCGGCCCCAAAAGTTTAGATAGAAAAATAAATTGATAAGATTAAAATTATGTTAAAAAACCTACAAGGTCATATTCCTTCTTTAAGAAGTAAGGTTTCAGAAAATTTTCAAAAGTCGTTTATTGCCTTAACCGTCGCAGCTGTTGTTCTTGGCGGTTTTTTTGTGGCTGGTTCCGCTTTGGCGGAGACATTGATAGTGGATAAATGGGCGGAAAGCTCCGGACCTATTTTCGATCCGGAAAGCAAGGTCTATTATCCAACCATAGTAAAAATTTCTGACACAAGCTACCAGATGTGGTACGGTTCTAACTCAGGAATTGGTTATGCTTCTTCGTCAGACGGCCTTAGTTGGACGGAAGTAAAAAATCCGGTGGCTGAACTTATTACCAACGCTAACCATCCTCAAGTTGAATATGCTGACGGCAAGTATGTGATGTGGTATTGGGACGGATCTCAATCTATATATTCAATAAAGGCTATTAGATACGCTGAATCAGTTGATGGACAAGACTGGACTGATGACCAGGCAATTACAGGGAATATTATTAGTGAGAAACCGGGAGAATGGAACGGCGGCTCTTATGGCCCAATGGACATTATTTATAATTCTAGCGCTATTAACGAAGGCGATAATCCGTTTGATTATTCTTTTGTGATGTATTTTGATGCTACGACCGGAGGACTTGAAGAAATTGGCTTAGGTTACTCTGTCGACGGAAAAGATTGGAGATTATATGGAAAGGTTTTATCACGAGGAGGCGATGGCGTTTGGGACAGTGCTTACACCACTTTCGGAACGGTTATTAAAGATAATGATAGGTTATGGCACATGTGGTATTCGGGAGGACAAAACGATAGTAACGATGGAATAGGTTATGCTTACTCAATCGACGGTTTGGATTGGACAAGAGGCTCCGAAAATCCAATTTTTCACCAAAACGATGGAATATCTTGGAGGAGTGAAAGAACATATACGCCGATAGTAATCAGGGATGGTTCTGTTTACAAAATGTGGTTCTCTGGGGCAGCATCAGGTAATTATGCAATGGGTTATGCTACAAATTATGCCCCTTTTTCAACAATTCAAGATGCTATTAATGCCGCGTCTTCTGGCGATGAGATTAATGTCGCAGCGGGGACGTATGGAGAAAGTCTGACAATAAACAAACAATTAATATTACTTGGAGCAAATGCGAATATCGACCCTGCTGGGAGCGCTGACAGAGAAAACGAATCAATTATAACGGGCCAGGTTGAATTTATCTCTGGGGGAGATGGCTCTGAGTTTAATGGATTTAAGCTAGATGGTGATAGAATATGGATACACGGCGCATCTGACGTCACGGCTAGCTATAACATTGTCTCTGGTTCAGGCGCGCATGGAATTGTAATTGATAATTCTCCCAATGCTGTTATTTCTTATAATACCGTTGATACTTCTACCTGGGAAAGTATAGTTACGTTTTCAGGTTCAGTCGGAACAGAAATTTCGTATAATGCTGTTTCAAATTCGGGTAAACAAGGAATTGTGATTTCTTCTGGTTGTGATGCAACAGAGATTAGGCAAAATACTGTTACCAATCCTGGTGAGCAGGGCATCATTAATCATGGAAGTTCCGATGTGGTTATCTCTGGCAATACGGTAACTGGTGTGACAGCGGAATGGGTATCAATTGAATCTGATAGCCATATGGGTACGGGAGTCCAGATTATAGAGAATTCAATAACAGGTGGTTCCAAGGGCGTTAATTATCGGGGAGGATCTGGAGTAAATATAAGCCATAATGAAATTTCTGGCACTACTCACGAAGCTATTTTTTCAGATACAAAGGCAACAATTCAAGAAAATACTATCAATGGAGGTCAGGGAATAACTCTTGGATATTATGATGCACAAAGCATCGAAAGCGTTGTCAGCGGAAACGTGATTTCTGACTCGGATACCTGGGGGATAGTCGTTTACGATAACCATGCCAAGGTTAGCATATTGGATAATATAATTTCCGATGCTGCTTACGACGGAATCGCATTATATCCTGTTGTTGTAGCAAGCGCTGACGATAAAAGCGCAATAACAGGGAATACAATTACAGCAACGAAATACAACGGCATTGCAATATACGGTCGCGCCTACACTGAAATCAGCAATAATGTCTTAACGGGGTCTAACTATTATGGAGCAGACGGTACCGGAGACTGGGACTATGCTGGAATACACATTCAAGATGAGGGAGGAATTTCCGCTGCATTCTCCACGATAACCGGCAATATTGTTTCAGATGGTATTAACGGGATTCAAACATGGTCAGACAACGTGACCATTACTGGCAATGAGATATATGGAATGGGTGATACTTATGCTGACGAAAAAGTTTACAGTGGCCGCACTTATAAAAACTCGGCAATTTTAGTAGGTAGCAACTTCGGTTCCGGAGATTTTGATCCAACAGGTGTTGTGATAGAAGGCAATAAGATTCACAACAATTACTGGGGTTTATTCTACAGTTCCGATTTGACAAGTGGAGTGGTCGCCAAGAAAAACTGGTGGGGTACATTTTCTCCAACTGGAATCGCAGCCAAGATAAGCGATAATGTTTCATATGAACCATATTGCGCGATGGCTGATTGTTCGTTAATTTACAACAAAATCGTGGTAACCGGTTCGCTATTTGCTAATGCAGATATGGGAATTCCGACAAGTACGGGCGCAACTGCAACCTCAACGCCTTCAGTGACATTCCTTTCAACAGCCACTATTACTGTTACTGATGGCGGAGGAGAGAGTACGGTGACTATTCCCGAGGGAGTTGTAATTACTAGAACTGACGGTGAAAATCTTGATACGACACTGTTAACTTCTTCATCGGTTGATTCTACGTCTCTTGCTGGTTTGGGTACTGGAGTGGTTGCCGAAGGCGCCCTGCAATGGGGCATTGAGAATCTTGGACTTGAGTTTGATTCTGCTATTACAATAAGCATATTCGTCGGTACAGATTTAAACGGTCAGACATTGGACATTGCGCGCTCAACTTCCGGCATTGACGGCTGGACAAATGACGGCATTTCGCCGACAAGCTGCATCGTAAGTGACGGTCTTTGCACTTTTGAGGCAACCAAAGCCTCTTACTATGCTGCAACCAGTACTTCTTCTCCGACCCCAGCTCCAGCCGGCAGACGAGGCGGCACTTCCGTTGAAATTGTTTTCTTGGAGGAGGAAGCAGCCGTTGAAGAACCTGAAGAAATATTGATTCCTGAACCGGCAGAAGAAGTTCCAGAAAGCGTGGTTGAAGAAGAGATTCCTTCAGCCCCGTTTACTGAAACAGAAGAGCTTTTGACTCCAGAGGAAGTTACTCCGTTTGAAGAGGTGGCTCCGCCCGAAGAAACTACTTCGCGTAAAGAAGCATTCGTTTTTTCTCCCATAGAGGTGATTCCCGAGCAAGATTTAGCTTCGCTGCTTTTAGCAACTCTAGGGGTGATCCGAGAGTCAGCTTGGATGTCAATCACAGTGATTTTTTGTCTGGCAGGTCTGGCGGTGATTGGAATTAGGGAATGGGAATTAGCCATAAGAAGAAAAAGACAATAATCTTTGATCGGAAAGATTGAAACCTTTTTAATCGGGACTTTGTCCCGATTTTTTATTCAGGGGCAATGAGAAAAAGAGAATTATATTCCCCAATTAAAGGAAATTCGTCTTCCTATTTTTTGCCAGGTTTCAGTCTTTGAGATATAATGAACAAAATGAAAAGCTTAGAATTCAAAAAAACAGAGCAGCTTTTGTCAAAATATAACATTCCTCTTTGCCAAGGCAGGCTCGTTTCGGAAAAAAAGGAAGCTTCGGTTTTTGCGGAAAAGACAGGCTATCCTTTGGTTCTCAAAATTTTATCTCCCTTAGCCATTCATAAGACCGATCTGGGATTGGTCAAGACCGGTATCCGCAACAAGGAAGAATTGGCAGGGGCTTGGGATGAACTGGTTGCAAAAAAAATAAAACGGGAGGGCATTCTGGTCCAAAAACAACTTTCAGGGGCGGAGGTGGTAATCGGGATGAAAAGAGATCCTCAGTTCGGTCCCGTCTTGATGTTCGGTCTGGGAGGAATATTCGTTGAATTGCTCAAGGATGTTTCTTTCAGGATAGCTCCCATAAAAAGGAAAGATGCTATAGAAATGATGAGAGAGATCAAGGGATACAAAGCTCTCCTGGGTTTCAGGTCGCAAAAGCCGGTTGATTTGGAGAAATTAGCCGGAATTTTATTATCCTTATCCAGGCTTTCTCTGCAGGAAAAAGACGTTAAAGAGGTGGATCTCAATCCCGTTATTGCCAACGAAAAAGGAGCCTGGGTGGCAGACCCCCGTTTTTTAGTTTGATATGGAATATAAAGAAAAAAAACTGAATAAAATCTTTAACCCCAGAACTTTGGCCATCATCGGAGCCAATCCGCGCGAGAAAAGCGTTGGCTGGGGGTTAATTAAGAATGCTCTTGCCGGAAAGTCCAGAAGGAAGATTTTTGCGGTCAATCCTCATTACAATAAAGTCCTGAACGTAAAGTGTTTCCCTTCGGTAGCGTCCATAAAAGAGGAGATTGACTTGGCGGTTATTGCCGTACCGGCCGGCATAGTTCCTCAGATCGTTAAGGAATGTTGCAGCAAGAAAGTGGGCGGCATAATCGTGGTCTCTTCGGGATTTGCAGAGAGCGGAAAGCAGGGAAAAATACTTGAAGAGAAAATCGCAAAGATAGCGCGCTCAGCCGGCATACCTTTGATAGGCCCTAATTGCCTGGGGGTAATCCGCCCGGATATTTTACTTAATGCGAGTTTTGCCCCGGCTTTTCCCAAGACAGGAGACATTGCTTTTATCTCTCAGTCCGGGGCTTTGGTGGACTCGGTGATCGATGAAAATCTCAGAAAGAATTACGGATTTTCAGCTCTTATTTCGTACGGCAATGAGGCTGACGTCACCCTGGCCGATTTTTTAAGATGGGCATCTGAAGATAAGAAAACCAAGGTTATCGCCCTTTACCTTGAAGGGATTAAGGAGGGCAGAGAGATAATCAATGTTTTTTCCGAGGTATCGTCCAAGAAGCCGATATTGGTACTGAAAGCCGGCAGGACAGAGGTCGGCAGGAAAGCTGTTTCCAGCCATACGGGGTCCTTGGCCGGAGAATACCGCATCTACCAGGCTCTATTCAGACAGACAGGAGTTGTTGAGGTAAATACAGTCAGGGAGTTGTTCTCTTTGGCCAAAGCTTTAGCTTGGCAGCCGAGATGCAATAACGGTATTGCTGTTGTCACCAACGGGGGAAGCTGTGGAGTTTTATTGGCCGATTATTGCCAGGAACTGGGAATAAAGCTGTCAAAGCTCAGTAAAAAAACGCTTATCAGCTTGGAAAAATCAGGGAAGATGCATCCTGCTTACTCCAAGAGGAATCCGCTGGATATCGTTGGCGACGCATTGTCCGACAGATACAAATCGGCCCTGGAAATTCTTTTAAGGCAGCCGGACATTAACGGTTTGATTGCGGTCCAGACCCTTCAGATTATGACCGAAACGGAAAAAAATGCTAAGATTATCATAGAGGCCGGGAAAAAATGGAAAAATAAGCCGATTATTACCGCCTTCCTGGGAGGAGCCATTACTGCTTCTGGCGCAAAATTGCTGGAAGAAAATCGGGTGCCCAACTATGGGGACCTGAAGGATGCTGCCTTGGCGATGAAATCATTAATAAAAAAATTATGAAAAGACATATAATTTGGTTTAAGGATTTGAGTTCAAAAGACGTGCCGCTGGTCGGCGGGAAGAACGCTTCCCTGGGAGAGATGCTTTCTAAACTGCCGGAAAAAGGGGTTAATGTTCCTGACGGTTTTGCTCTGACCAGCCAGGCTTACTGGTATTTTTTGAAAGAAAATAAACTTGAGGGGAAATTAAAAAAACTTCTTGAAGGGTTGAATCACAGGGACGTTAAAAATCTTCAGAAGATAGGCTCTGCCGCCCGTCGCCTGATTTTAGGCGGGAAGTTTCCGGAGGATTTAAAAAAAGAAATTGTTTCCGCTTATAAAAAATTATCTGGTAATTATCGCCAGAAAAATACCGATGTGGCCATCCGGTCTTCGGGAGTGGCGGAAGACGCACCAACAGATTCTTTTGCCGGACAGTTTGAAACGTTTCTTAATGTTTCCGGCCAGGAAAAACTGTTAGAGTCGCTAAAAAAATGTCTGGCTTCCAGTTTCAACGACAGGGTGATCGTTTACCGGGAAGAGAAAAAGATTTCGCATTTGGATTTTGCGCTTTCCATCGGCGTTCAGAAAATGGTCAGATCTGATCTGGCCTCTTCAGGAATTATCTTTACTCTTGATACTGAAACAGGTTTTCGCAACATAGTTTTATTGAATTCAATTTGGGGCATCGGAGAGATGATCGTCAAGGGGCAGATTACGCCTGACGAATTCTATGTTTTTAAGCCAACCCTGAAAAAGGGATTTAAATCCATCATTCGCAAAGATCTGGGCAGGAAAGACAAGAAATACATTTACTCAAAAACAGGCGGATTAAAGGAGGTCAGCGTTTCTCCGTCCCAGCAACTTAAATTCTCTCTGCAGGATGAGGAAGTTTTGAAACTGGCCAGATGGGCAGTAATTATCGAAGAGCACTACGGGAGGCCTCAGGATATTGAGTGGGCAAAGGACGGTAGAACCGGAGAACTTTTTATAGTCCAGTCAAGGCCAGAGACAGTGCGTTCTGTAGACAAAATCGGCTCTTACCAGGAATACAAGATAAAAACCAACCAAAAACCGGTTTTAACGGGTATTGCCGTCGGCAACAAAATCGGGCAGGGAAAAGTCAGGATAATTCCTTCCATTTCCCAGATTTCACAATTTAAGCAGGGAGAGGTGTTGGTGACCAAAATGACTGATCCTGACTGGGTGAGTATTTTTCCTTTGGCGTCGGCAATTATCACTCAGGAGGGAGGAAAGACCTGCCATGCGGCTATAGTGTCTAGGGAGTTGGGGATTCCGGCCATTGTGGGGGCTAAGGATGCCATGAAAGTTCTGAAAAACGGTCAGGAAGTTACCGTGGATTGCGCTTCCGGCTTGGGCGGCAGAATATTTACGGGTAAAATTCCTTATCGGATGAAAAAATACGATCTCAAGGATGCTTTGAAGTTAAAGACGAAAATAATGCTTAACATTGGAGTGCCGGAAATGGCTTTCAAGACTTCTTTTCTGCCCAATGCCGGAGTGGGCTTGGCTCGTCAGGAATTTGTCATTGCAGAAAAAATCAAAGTTCATCCCCTGGCGCTTTACCATTTTAAGAAAATAAAAGACAAAAAACTGAAAAAGCAGATCGAGGGGATTACGGCAGAATATCAGGATAAAAGAGAGTATTTCGTCAAAAAATTAGCCGAGGGGGTATCTCAGATAGCCTCCGCTTTCTATCCGAAAGAAGTTATCGTCCGCTTTTCTGACTTTAAAACCAACGAATACAAGAATCTGGTCGGCGGACGATTGTTCGAAGAGGAGGAAGAGAATCCGATGCTGGGTTTCAGGGGGGCTTGCCGTTATCTGGACAAAGAATTTCTGCCTGCTTTCCGGATGGAGTGCCAGGCAATAAAAAGATGCCGGGATTTCTTCGGACTTAAAAACATCTCGGCAATGGTTCCATTTTGCCGGACGGCAGAGGAGGGGAAAAAAGTTTTGGATCTTATGAAAGGATTTGGCCTGGGTCGGACAAAAAATTTGAAGGTTTACGTTATGGCTGAAATTCCTTCAAACATTATCTTGGCCGATAAATTCCTGGATGTTTTTGACGGAATGTCTATAGGTTCCAACGATCTGACCCAGCTTGTTTTGGGGCTGGACAGGGACAATGCCAAGATTGCTTACATCGGGGACGAGAGAAACGAGGCGGTAAAACAAATGATCAAAAAGGTGATTGCAGTTTGCAGGAAAAGAAAGAAATATATTGGAATTTGCGGAGAAGCACCGAGCTACTTCCCGGAATTCGCCGAATTCTTAATGAGGGAAGGCATAGAGTCAATCTCTTTGAATCCGGACAGCGTAATCAAGACGATTTTATTAATTAGTAAGAAAAAAAGGCGATGAGAACAAAATTCTCATCTTCATCTTCAATGTTAGATGTTGTTACTTTCGGGTCTGCGACCCAGGATGTCTACGTAAAATCAACAAAGTTCTTGCCGGTTTTGGGCAGGAAATTTACTACGGGAAAAGGTATCTGTCTGACCTTGGGTTCAAAAATAGAAGTGGAAGATATATTTTTGAGTTCCGGGGGAGGGGGAACGAATACGGCAGCTACTTTTGCCAGCCAGGGATTAAAAGTGGCTTTCTGCGGCCAGGTCGGCGAAGATTCTTTCGGCAACCTGATAGGCGCCGAAATGAAAGAATTGAAAATCGGTACAGAGTTCATTTTGAAAACGAAAAATAAACTTACCAACACCTCCGTCTTTTTGGTTTTTCCCGGCAAGGATCGGACGATTTTGGTTTACCGGGGAGCCTCCGACGATCTGGAAAAAAGCGACATACCCTGGCAGAAAATAAGAAAACCCAAATGGTTTTATTTGGCTCCCTTTTCAGGAAAACTGGCAAATCTGACGGAGGAGCTGGTTAATTTTGCCCATAAGGCCGGGATCAAGGTCGCCTGGAACCCCGGGTACAACCAGTTGAAATTTAAACCGTCTGCCCTGCGAAGAATTCTAAAAAAGGTTGACATTTTAATTTTGAATCAGGAAGAGGCTTCTCTCTTGGCGAAAATTCCCTTTCGGAGAGAAAAAGACATCTTTGAGAGGATAGATGAAATGATGGAGGGCATAGCCATAATGACAAAAGGCGAAGGAGGGGCGGTGGTTTCTGACGGCAGATATCTGTACAGGGCGCAGTCGTTAAAATCAAAATTCGTTGACGCTACCGGTGCCGGCGACGCTTTCGGTTCGGGATTTGTGGCCGGGATGATAGAAAAGAACAATGTATCTTTTGCCATTCAGCTGGCCATGGCTAATTCGAGTTCCTGCATCAGCCAATGGGGAGCGAAAAAAGGATTGCTGAAAAAAAATCAGAAATGGCCGAAAGTAAAAATAATCAAAGAATTGTGCTCGGAAAACGGCTTATGCCAAACAAAAGTTTAAAAGATTATTTCAGGGTGGCTGAAAAAGAAGAATGGGCCATGGGACAGTTTAATTTTTCCAATCTTGAAGCTTTGCAGGCCATAATCCAGGCCGGTAAAAATCTTAAAAGCCCTCTCATTCTCGGCACCTCAGAAGGGGAGTGCAGATTCTTTGGTCCGAAGAAAGCAGTGTCTTTGGTTGGCTTTTTCGAGAAAGAAACCGGCCTTCCTCTCTTTTTGAATCTTGACCACGGGCAGTCTTTAGATTATATTAAAGAGGTTATTGCCGCAGGTTACAGAGCCGTTCATTTTGACGGTTCACACCTGCCCCTAGAAGAGAACATTGAGATTACCAGAAAAGTGGTGGCTTACGCCAGAAAGAAAAATGTCCTGGTTGAGGGCGAGGTCGGGGTCATCGGCGGAAAATTAACCGACCCGGAAGAAGTCCAAGAATTTATCGAAGAAACAAAGGTGGACACCTTGGCGGTTAATGTCGGTACCATCCACGGGATGAGAAAATCAGGGAAGAATCCGCCGATAAATCTTCAAAAATTGAAAGAGATTAAGAAGAAAGTCGGAAATACGCCCTTGGTTCTTCACGGAGGATCGGGCACACCGATTGAGGACGTTAAATCAGCCATAAAATTGGGAATTGTTAAGGTTAACATCAACACCGAACTGAGAAAAGCTTTTACCGACACTTTAAGAGCGTTTTTTAAAGAAAATCCTGAAGAAATTACTCCCTATAAGTATTTGCCTGAAGCGATTCTGAAGGTCCAGAAAACGGTCGAAGAAAAAATCAAACTATTCGGCTCAGTTAATAAAATATAATTATCTATGGTTAATTTATCCGCTAAAATTAGAAAAGATTTCGGCAAAAAAGTGGAAAAAGGCAGAAAAAAGGGGATTGTCCCTGCGGTTTTGTATGGTCCGAAAACAGAGAATGTTTCCCTGGAGGTTGGCCTGAAAGAATTTGAGAAAGTTTACCGGGAGGCAGGGGAGAGTTCTTTGATTGAATTGCAGGCTGATAAGAAAAAGTTTTTGGTCTTAATCCATGCCGTTGAGATAGATGCCATTTCGCAGAAACCGATTCACATTGATTTCTATCAGCCCAGGCTTGACGAAGAGATTGAGGCTACCGTTCCTTTGATCTTTGAAGGGGAGGCTCTGGCAGTAAAGGATTTGGGAGGAACTTTGGTCAAGAGCATTCATGAACTGGAGGTGAAGGCCTTGCCGCAAAATCTTCCTCATGAGATTAAGGTGAATATAAGCACCTTGAAGACGTTTGAAGACGATATTTCCATTAAGGACTTGGTTATTCCTCAGGGGGTGAAAATTCTAAAAGAGCCCGATGAAACGGTTGTCTTTGTGGCGGAACCGGAAAAAGTGGAGGAAGAATTAGAAAAACCGGCGGAAGAGAAAGTGGAAGAGGTGGAGAAGGTGGAAGAGAAGAAGGAGGAAGAAGAGTCTCCCGGTGAGCCCGGGACAAATAAGGAAAAATAGGCAAATGCGCAAAGTCTTAAAAATATCCCTGTTGCTTATTTTGCTCTCGGCTTTTGTTTTGCCGGGACCTTTTGTTTATTCGCAGGAAGATTGCCAGACCAGAGAGGAGTGCGAGGCTTTGCTGGAAAAATACGAAGAGGAAATCAAAAAACTGGAAGGAGTCATCGGCCAAACGGAGCAAGAAAAGAAAAGTCTCCAAAACCAGATCAGCTCTTTAAGGTCAAGAATCCAGCAGCTTGATCTGCAAATTCAACAGGGCAGCATAATGATAAAAGACCTGGGCTATCAGATAGGGGATACTGAAAGCTCGATAGAACAGACCTCTTCTAGGATAGAAGACTCAAGGGTTAAATTGGCAGTTATCTTGCAGACGATTCATGAGCAGGACCAGCAATCACTCGTTGAAGTTTTGTTTTCGGGAGATACCTTGTCTGATTTTTTTGACAATCTGATGGCCTTGGAAACTTTAAATCTTAAAAGCCAGGAATTTTTGACCGAGATTAAGGAATTCAAAGGAGTGCTGGAAGGGCAAAAACAGACCTTGGATAGCGAGAAACGGGACCTGGAAAGAGTCGTCCAGATTCAGTATTCGCAAAGACAGCAAAGCCAGACGGCACGACAAGAGCAGGAAACATTATTGCAGATGACTGAAGCTCAGTACCAGCAGTACCTTAAAGAGAGAGAAGAGATTGAGAAAGCGGCTGCCGAGATCAGGGCGAAAATAATAGACCTTATCGGCATACCCATAGGCGAGGTGCCGGAATTCGGCGATCTTTTAAAGATTGCCGAAAACGTATCAAGGGTTGTCGGTATCCGTCCGGCTTTCTTGCTTGGGGTGATAAGTCAGGAATCGGCTCTGGGAAGAAATATCGGACAATGTTATGTAACCAATTCTCAGACAGGCGGCGGCGCTTACATTTCGAGCGGCAAGCCCATAAATCGCATCATGCATTCTACCAGAGATTTGCCTATTTTCTTGAGGATAACCGGCAACAATTTCAATAAGATGCCTGTTTCATGCTGGATACCCGTTTGTTATTCGACAGCGTCGAGAGGTTTAAGCTTAACTTACAATAATATTTCCATTGACGCTGCGGGAAACGTCATTTGTCCGGCCGGTTACGCGCCCTACGGTTTCGGGGGAGCTATGGGGCCGGCTCAGTTCATTCCGAGCACCTGGCAGTTGTACGAAAATAAATTAATAAGCTTGTTCGGAATTACCAATCCGAGTCCGTGGAATGTAAGAGACGCCTTGGGAGCATCTTCCCTATACCTTTCAGAGTTGGGAGCTTCTGCCAAAACCAGGCAAAGCGAAATTACCGCAGCCAACCGTTATTTCGGAGGCAGTTATTCTTCTTACGGCTCTCAGGTAGCGCAAAGAGCGGACTGCGTGCAGAGTTTTATAGACACGGATGCCATGAGCCAGTCTTGCCAAAACCTGCTCGGATTAAGATTGAGGTAGTTCTCGCAAAGCGGAAACCATAGAATCCAATTTTCCTTCCATGATTTCCTCCAAATTATGGAAGGATTTTTTTATTCTGTGGTCGGTAACGCGGCTTTGCGGAAAATTATAAGTTCTTATTTTTTCAGCTCTTTGGGCTGTACCAATCTGTGATCTTCTTGCCCGGCCCATTTTCAGAGTTTCTTCCGACTCTTTCTTTTCTAAAAGTCTGGCCTCCAGAATGCTGAGAGCATTCTCTCTGTTTTGCTGCAGATTTCTTGCTGTTTGAGAGGTAACTACCAGGCCTGTCGGCAGATGGGTGACTCTGACGGCGGTCATTCTCTTGTTGACGTATTGTCCTCCCGGGCCTGACGCCTTGTAGGTGTCAACTTTCAAATCATTGGGGCTTATCGTTATTTTTCCTTTTCTGGGTTTGGGCAATACGGCCACTGAAACAGTGGAAGTGTGGATTCTGCCCGCTTTCTCGGTAGTCGGTATTCTCTGGACGCGGTGAACGCCGGCCTCATTTTTTATTTTTGAGAAAACTCTATCGCCCGCAATTTCAAAAACGATTTCCTTGAATCCGTTCAGAGACGTTGGCCGGGAATCCAGAACATTTTCTTTCCAATTCTCCAGGACGGCATATTTGGAATACATCTTAAAAAGATCGGCAACGAAGAGAGCCGCTTCTTCTCCGCCCGTTCCTGCCCTGATCTCGATGATTACGGCTTTGGGCGAAGAGGATTCCTCCCGGCTTTTGTTTTCTTCTGCTAACAGTTTCTGAATCTCCTCTTCCAGATTTTTCAATTTTTCGTTCAATTGGACCGTTTCAATTTCTGCCAGAGAAGAAAGTTCCTGGTCTTCTTTGGAATTTAAGATGGCTTTGTTCTCCTCTATCCTGCTTTTTATCTCTTCGGCTTCCTTTTCTTTTTCAATAATCTTTTCAAGATAGCTTTTCCTTTTCGTCAGTTCTTCAAATTTTTCCCAATCTGAAATCAACTCAGGGTCGCTGAGTTGATTGAGAAGCTCTCCGTACTCTTTTTTAACTTTTTCCGTTTCCGGGCCCATTTATTTACCGAGATCGCTTTTTCTTTATGTTCTCCTTTTTCGCCAGTCTCTTCCTGAATTTTTGGACCTGCCCCATGGTATCCATCATTTTTTCTTTTCCGGTATAAAAAGGATGACAGCTGGAGCAGATTTCCACTTCAATGAATTCTTTGGTTGAACCAACAGTCCAGGTATTGCCGCAGGCGCACTGAACCCTTGCTTCAGGGTAGTATTTTGGATGTATGTCTTGTTTTGCCATATGATGATGTTTTTATTCGTTAGAATCTAAATTGAAGATGAGAAGGTGGTTCTCATCGCCATTTCAATATAGCAAATATTTTATTTTGAGGCAAGAGGCTTGTTGCTTTATTTTTCTTCTTATGGTATATAGAAAAGGCGATGAGATAAGTCTCATCTTAAATTTTATTTTTGGCAAATCAAAAATTTATTATATGCCCAGAGCAAAGAAAGCAGATTTTAATATCGACACCGAGGAAATGGCCAAAGCCGGCCTTCATTTCGGTCATCGTACTTCCCGGGTTCATCCTAAAATGAAACCTTATTTGTTTGGAGTAAGAAACGGAGTTCACATCATAGATTTGGAAAAAACAGCCGAGAAACTGAAAGAAGTTCTGAATTTTGTTCAGCAGCTAATTTCGGAAGATAAAACTTTGCTCTTGATAGGAACCAAAGTCCAGGTGAAAGAATTGGTGAAATCAACCGCAAAAGAATGCAGTCTGCCTTATGTTTCGGAGCGCTGGCTGGGAGGAACTTTCACTAACTTTGAAACCATCAAGAAAAGAATAAATTATTTCAAGGAGACGGAGAAGAAAAAAGCTGAAGGGGAGCTTGAAAAATACACGAAGAAAGAAAGACTGGAAATGGATAAAAAATTAGGAGAGCTTGAAACGAAAGTGGGCGGAATAAAAGAATTGACCAAGCTGCCTGAAGCCATTTTTGTTTTGGACATGATAAAGGACAAGCTGGCCATAAAAGAAGCGAAAAAGAAGGGGATTGTGGTTATTGCCTTGTCTGACAGTTCTTCCGATCCGACTCTGGTCGATTACGCCATACCGGCTAACGACGACGCCGTCAGTTCCGTGAAATACATCTTGGACAAGGTAAAAGAAGTCGTTTTGGCGGCAAAGCCCAAGAAAAAGGTCAAAGAATAAGGCGATGAGAATTTTATTCTCATCTTTATCTTCGTCCGTCTCGGGCGGTCTCAATAAAAAATGATTACCATTGATCAAATTAAACAATTGAGAGAGGAAACAGCTGTTTCCGTCCAGGACTGCAGGAAAGCCCTGGAAGAATCAGGGGGTGATTTAGTTAAGGCCAAAGAAATTTTAAAGAAATGGGGTAAAGATTTGGCGGCAAAAAAGGCGAGTAGGGGAACCGGGCAGGGAGTTATCGCCAGCTACATTCATCCCAATAAGAAAATCGGTGTTCTTTTGGAGGTAGCCTGTGAAACTGATTTTGTTGCCAGATCGTCAGATTTTCAGAGTTTAACCCATGAACTATGTCTGCAGATCGCCGCTACGAGAGAAGAAATTCCGCTTCCAGAACAGCCTTGGATAAAAGATCCGACAAAAACCGTAAATGATTTAATTAGCGACTATATTTCAAAAACAGGAGAGAACATCGTCGTTAAGCGGTTCGCCAGATACGAAATTTAATGGACTCACAAATGCCGGAAATAATTGCGATAATTATTTTGGTCAGCAGCTTGTCGGTGATGGGGATAATTATTTATCGAAAAATACCCTTACTTTTGGAATTACCAAAAACCGTTTCAGTCCAATTCAACTGGAAAGAAAGGCTGACGAAAATCAAAGATGTTCCGCCGTTAAAAGATTTATCTTTTGAGATTTTTCTTCAAAAGATTCTCTCCAGGGTGAGAATCTTAACTTTAAAAACCGACAGCAAAACTTCAAGCTGGCTGCAAAGATTGAGAGAGAGATCGCAGAAAAATAAAATCAAAGAAAAAGATAACTACTGGGAAAAGATTAAAAAGTCCACGAAAGAGTAGACGTTCTGTACAGCTTGCCTCCTTAGCTTAGTGGCAAAGCAGCGGTTTTGTAAACCGCAGACGTCAGTTCAATTCTGACAGGAGGCTATTCAAGGTAGTAGGTTCAAATCGTGCTTTCAGCTCTTTTTATTGGTATAATTGATTAATGGCTGATTTTTTTTATAACACTAGGGAATATAAAGGAAAACAAAGTGCAATAACAAAAGAAAATTGGAAAAGGGGTATTTTTGATTTTCGCTATAAAAGAGAAAAAAGAAGATGTGCAAGAAAAGAATGCGGAAAAGTATTTAAAGTAATTCCAAGTGACCCTCAAGTTTATTGCAGTCAAAGCTGTTCTTGCAAAGTTAATAATATGAAGAGAGGGCCGCTGTCTAAAAAAACGAGATTAAAAATATCAAAAGTATTACAGAGAAGAAGATTAAAGGGATTTAAAAGTCCTTTTAAGGGAGTTATAAAAGTGCCGAGAGTTAAAGCTATTTGCGCAAATCCTAAATGTAAGAAAGTATTTTTGATAGAACGCTGGATGAAAAGAAAGTTTTGCAGCAACAAATGTGCCATGAAGGTAATAGGAGGAAAACCCACCTCGCCAAAGGCAGCTAGAGGGAAGGCAGGTATCCGAAAAGATATTAGCAAGACAATTTATTTTTATAGTCGTTGGGAGGCGAACATAGCTCGTTTATTTAATTATTCTGGCATCAAGTGGACATACCAACAAAAAACATTTGATTTGGGTTCACAGAATTATACCCCGGATTTTTATCTACCAGATGGCGATATTTATATTGAAGTTAAAAATTTTCTTTGGAGGTATTCAAAAACAAGAGATAGAAAATTCAGGAAGATTTATCCAGGCATAAAATTAACATTGCTTCTTAAAAAAGATTATTTAGAACTAGAAAAGAAATATTCACATCTTATAAAAAATTGGGAATATAAAAATAGCCCATTTCCTGCAAATTGAAAATCAGGGAGGGCTTGACAGATTTTTTGAAAAGATTAGAATTATAACCAGAAAAGATAAGCATATGGCGAAGAAGAAAGCAAAAAAGAAGAAAAGCGGCTGTTGCTAAAAAGACAAGAGCGAAGAGAAGCTGTTGAAAATCAGGAATCTCTTCCTGATTTTTTGTCTGGCGGATAGAAGGATGAACTTTGAAAACTTAATAACCGAGCTTCTATATTTATAGAGGCGAAGGTGAAGATGAATCTTTAGATTCATCGACAAAGTAAAAATCAGTTATTTTGAGTTGTTCCGAATCTATTTTTTTTGAGAGTTTGATCCTGGCTCAGGATGAACGCTGGCGGCGTGGATAAGGCATGCAAGTCAAACGGGCATAAGCCGCAAGGTTTATGCAAGTGGCAGACGGGTTAGTAACACGTAGGTACATACCGCTAACACACGCATAACTAATCGAAAGATTAGCTAATTCGTGATGGTCCCTGCATAAGGGTAAATGGTGTCCGCAAGGATTACCGGTTGGCGAATGGCCTGCGTTCTATCAGCTAGTTGGTGGGGTAACGGCCTACCAAGGCTATGACGGATAGGCGGTGTGAGAGCATGACCGCCAACAATGGGACTGAAACATGGCCCATCTC
>Ga0265297_10002116_pt1 | contig 42152 bp, 46 predicted proteins | sample Munlanlwell13791_FD_192502 | JGI IMG/M metagenome (GOLD analysis project Ga0265297, IMG submission 192502) | Leachate microbial communities from a municipal landfill in Southern Ontario, Canada - Leachate well 137-91 | ecosystem: Engineered > Solid waste > Landfill > Unclassified | place... | reverse complement strand
AATCAATACGTGAAGTAATATTGTTTCCGCAATTGAAAACTAAATAGAAGAACGGTTTTCATATTATGATTGATATAAAAATTATTCGCGAAAATCCAGATTTAATTCGCCAGGCGCTAAAAAACCGTAATGACAGTGCGCCTCTTGATGAAATAATAGCCCTTGACGAGCGCTATCGTATGTCATTGCAACAAGCTGAGGTACTGAGAGCCAGGCGCAATGAAACCAGTAAGCAGATTAGCAAGATGAAAGACAAGCCTGCAGAACTCATCGCTGAAATGCGGCAGGTTGGTGAGCAGATCGATTCTCTAGAGGCTGAGGTTGCCCGGATTTGGGCAGAGCTGGAAGAACATCTTTTACGATTGCCTAATATACCTAACCCACAGGTACCTGTTGGAAAAGATACTGAGAGCAATGTAATAGTGCGCTCCTGGGGTGAGCCACGCAGTTTTAAATTTACTCCTCTGCCTCATTGGGATCTGGGAGAGAAACTGGATATTATAGATTTTCAAAGGGGAGTTAAGCTTTCAGGCACACGTTTTTATGTTTTAAAGGGCCTGGGATCACGTCTGCAGCGAGCACTCATCAACTTTATGCTTGATCTTCATGTCAAAGAGCATGGTTATACTGAGGTTTACCCTCCGTTTATGGTGAAGCGTGAGTGTATGGTTGGCTCAAGCAATTTACCTAAATTTGCAGATAACCTGTATCATGACGTTGAAGACGATTTATGGTTCGTGCCCACTGCCGAAGTACCCGTGACTAATTTGCACCGTGATGAAATATTGCCACCTGAGACTTTGCCTATACACTACGTTGCTTATACCGCCTGCTTTCGACGTGAGAAAATGGCTGCTGGGAAAGATACTCGTGGTATTAAGAGAGGGCATCAATTTGATAAGGTCGAGGTTTATAAGTTCACCGAGCCGCAAACTTCTGGTGACGAGCTGGATAAAATGGTAAATGATGTTGAGGATGTTTGCCAGAAGCTGGGTATTCCTTACCGCGTTGTGCAACTGTGTACAGGTGATCTGGGCTTTGCCTCTACAAAATCTTTTGACATAGAAATGTGGGCCCCTGGTTGTGCCGAGTGGCTGGAGGTAAGCTCATGCAGCAATTGTGCTGATTTTCAAGCCAGGCGTGCCAATATTCGTTATCGTCCTGAAGCTAATGCCAGGCCGCAATTTGTGCATACCCTTAATGGTTCCGGGCTGGCTTTGCCTAGAGTAGTCATATCCCTTCTGGAGAATTATCAACAGGCTGATGGTAGTATAAAGGTGCCTGAGGTATTGAGACCATATATGGATATTGATGTAATCGGAAAAGCATAATATTTGGTGTTTTTCCCGGTAAATTTTAATTACTGGAAAGACAAAGAGCAACAAACAAGGGAAAATTATAAGTTGCAACCAAGATCAAATCTACCACCAGAGCCGAATGTAATCCGCTGTCCTAACCCTCGCTGTGGCGCACTTAAAGATGCTAACATAGCACTCTGTCCGCATTGTGGCGAAAGATATTGTCCTAATGGCCATCTTATCAAACCATACTCCAGATATTGTCCAGTCTGTCGATGGGAAGATCGTAACTTTCGCCCGCCTACCGGTCCAAGAATACCCACCTCTAAAATTTCTGAGCCGGATGAAACCAAAACTCACAAGGTACAATATGAGTGTCCTAATTGTCATTCCCCTTTGGAGGAAAATGGCAAATGCAACATTTGTGGGTACCTTGGTAGTCGATATAGCGGAGAGTTCAGGGATAAGAAAACATTTGAAAAGGTCCCCGATAACATTTCGACGGTACCCCAACAGCATTTAGATAGTTTTGCCGAACAACGCACGCCTCTGAAAGAGGCAGAGTCATCACAATTAAGAGATGTTGCCCAGAAGGATTGGATAAGCCAGTCTAAAGTATTAGTTTCAGAAACTCCTTCTTCACCGAAGCGGGACAAGACGAAGTCGAGAAAAGATTGGGGATATAAACCGGAGATATCTTCGAAGTTTAAGCTTTTCCTGATTTTTGGTATTGTGGCTATTGTAATCATTGCCGGTGCGAGTGTCTTTTGGATATTGAATGATAATGGTAATCAGCCAGGTACGTCTACATTGCCAAATAGCGAACCGTTAAATCCACCCTTTGCAGGTGTTCCTTCTTTTGTAATCAGCAATGTACTGCATACTGACATTACCCAATCGAGCGCTGTAATTACCTGGGTCACGGACAAACCGTCAACCAGTAAGGTTGAATATGGGACGAACCCTGACTATGGTTTTGAAGAAGTTGATGAAAATTCAGTTACCAATCACAGTGTTAAATTAATCCACTTAGATCCGGATACTACTTATTACTATAGAGTGATATCAGTAGATGAGAGCGGTAACGCAGTCATGTCTGAGTCAGGCGGGACTTTTATGACAGAGCCTCTTCCCGATACGGTGCCACCTGTAATAGATGAAGTTGAGATTGCAGATGTTTCTGATTCGACTGCTATTATTACCTGGGTAACGGATGAGGAGGCTAGCAGCGTAGTTTACTACGGGAAAACCCCTGCTTATAGTACTAAATTCTCTCCGGATGATAGTCTGGTTGCTTTCCATAAGGTTTCCCTGAGTAAACTCGAGGCGGATAAAACTTATTACTTCAAGCTGGAGTCGGTGGATGAGAGAGGAAACAAAGCAGTATTTGATGCTGCCCAGTCGTTCAAAACTTTATCACCTATTCCAACAGGTCCCAGCGTGGGTAAACGTGCTCCCGATTTCACCCTATATAATCTCGATGGTGACCAATCGGTCACCTTGAGCGAATTGCGAGGCAAAATAGTTATGATTAACTTCTGGGCGCCTGGTTGCGGCGCTTGTGTGGCAGAAATGCCCGATATCGAGGCCGTTTACAAAGCGTGGTCGGGCACAAAGGAGTTGGAAGTAATCTCTATCGGCGGTGGCTATGAGATGTATGTCCGGAATATCGTAGAAGAAAAAGGGTGGACATTGCCTGTATTCCCTAATCCTGATGGCAGCGTTTTTACAGCTTACCAGATTAGCACTATACCCAGGACATTCTTTGTCGATACTAAAGGTATTATCAGAAAGATTGAATTAGGAAGTTTTGCCAATCAGGAGCAAATTGTAGAAGTTCTTAATTCCCTCCAGTAATAGCCCATGTCGTTCACGGGTTCAGTTTCTCGATTAGTTTGCTATCAATTTGTTCCGACGCCCTCTGATTTATAGCGGGTTTTCGTATGATAAAAAATCTGTTGGAAACTTTGATATTTGATTTACTTGTATTTATTATAGTAAAGTCATGTGGTATTATGGTATATATGGATGGTGGCGGATTAATAATTAATCTTGGTGATTGGGAAATAGTAAAAATAGAATGCAGCAAATTAGATGCTTTAATTGTGGTTCGACAAATGCCGAAGGCTTAAGTTTCTGTACTAATTGTGGCTCCAGATTGGGCAGTCCCTGCCCACAGTGTGGTGCTATTGTTCCGCCGGACTCCAGATTTTGTCCGGCATGTGCTTTTCTTTGCGGTTCCGGTCGGTTTGGTAAAGCGCAGCATAAAGTTGAGGCAACGGACAAGTCGGTCAACTGCCCTAAGTGCGGATTACCAAATAATTCCGGCCGCAGGTTTTGTACTGCTTGTGGTACCAGGTTAGGCGTTCCCTGTATTCAATGCGGAGCTATAGTTGATCTTGCCTCCGGATTTTGCACTAACTGTGGCTGTGTCATAAAATCTGGTGAGGTTAATAGATAACTTGGGTAATAAATAATGATAAAAGTATTAGAGATGCTGTTTAATTGCCAGGAAATATCAGGGGAGCACTGCTAGTATGCAGCCAAGACCCAATATAGCTTTTTGCCCTAATTGCCGTAAACCTAAAGATCCTAATGAGGTGACTTGCAGTCAGTGTGGTACCAGATCATGTCCTAATGGACATACTATGGTTTCCAGGATTTGTTCGCTGTGTGGTTGGGAGGATCGAGGCTGGAAGCCACAGACAAGAAGTTATTCTGCGGCGGCAACTCCGGTTCAGAAGTCTCAAGAGGTTCCTGATGCCAGAGAAAGCGTGTGTCCCAGGTGTAAAGTCAGAACGATAATTACCTCTGGCCGTTGTATTAATTGCGGCTATATCTTTGAATCGGGGGGGCAGTATGGGGGAGCCCAGCAGAAAGCAGCAAGCACTGCATCCCAGGCTGGTAGAGATACTATTCCGGGGATACAGCACGATGTTGTCCATCAACAATTTCCGGGTGTTCATGATGCTGGCAAGGAGTACGTATGTCCCAGGTGTGGGGCTAAAGCTGACCCGAGGGACGGAGGCTGTAACAATTGCGGATATATAGGTTCATTGGAATATGTAATCCCTCCGCAACAAGTAACCGGTATGCCACAATCGCAATCATCAGCTTCAGTGAGGCAGCAGAGCTTCGCCGGACAGCAATCCGTATATGCGCGAGATGTGACTCAGACCCGTGCCTGTCCGTTTTGTGGCGGCAGTATACCATCTGATTCCAAATTTTGTCAGCAGTGCGGTAAACCAAGCGGGTCAGGACGTCAGCAAGAGCGGCATATATTGGCCACCGATAGAGCCATGAGCGGATATCCAGTTACCATGGGCCAGATGGTAGCACCTTTGGGCACTGCCTATGCGGCAGAATATACTCAGAGTACCCCGGGAACTTTTATTCCTGGAGCAGAGGGCTTTCCAATTCCAGAAAGAGAATTTCCACGGGAGAAAATCAAGGCTAAAAAGGGCAAGGAAAAAGATTATATAAAGGAGAAGAAGGGCTTTCCTCTGGGACTCCTGGCTGCTGTTTTGGTCGTTGCTGCTGCGCTTGTAGCTATGATTATATTTACTGCCAGCCAGATTTTTTCTACACCTGCATCGCCAACAGCGACCCCTGTTGCGGATACCACACCGCCGGTAATTTCAGATGTCTCCATTTCTACTGTTTCCGGGTCGTCTGCTACTATCGATTGGAACACTAATGAAAGATCGACCAGCCGGGTCATGTTGTGCGATCCGAATGGTACCTGTAGCTATACAGATCCTAACACGAGTTTAGTTAAATATCATACTGTTACTGTAAATAACGTCAACCTTGATGTTAATTATCATGTTACAGTTGAGTCTATAGATGCCAGTGGCAATATAAGCTCGTCTGAGATGGAACATGTTTTTGCCACGGAGGTTCAGGATACTATACCGGTAGGCTATGAAGTCGGAAACCGTGCTCCAAACTTTACTTTGAAAGACCTTGATGGGAACAGTGTAACGTTAAGCAGTTTCAAGGGCAAAAAGTTGGTGATGGTCAATTTCTGGGCGGTGACATGTGCTTCCTGTGTGGCTGAACTGCCCGATTTTGAAGAAGTTTACCAGGCTCGTTCCAGCGCTGTGGAAGTGCTGGCGGTTAATGCTGCAGGGGAAGACAAGGTAGATGTACAGGCCTTTATTGAAAATGAGGGTTATACTTTCACTGTCCTCCTTGATTCAGAGGGGACAGTCAAATCTGCTTATAATGTCCCTAGCTGGCCCAGGACATTTTTTATCGATAAAGAAGGTATAATCAAGAATATAAAAATTGGCCAAATCAGCAAAACTGAAATTAATACCATCTTGAACGGTATGCAATAGTAGTTATAATTGCCGTGTAATTAATCCATCATCTTTCTTTATATCTTATAGATTGTAGACATATTGTAAGCTTAACTGTATGGATGTTGCGCAAGCAGTATTCCCAGACTATCCAGACTTAATATCCATAAGAGTAAAACCGCTTTTCTTGTCTTTGACACGGGTAACATCTGCATCCACTATCTCATAGATAATGACCTCGCCAACAAGCCAGGTAGACACACCCGGCCTCAGACATCCGGTTAATGTCGATCCTGATCTGCCCAGAGCAGCATGCATATGTAATTCCGGCTTACCCTGCTCGTCAGGAGCCAGCACTCCCACCCCCACCACTTCATGGGCACTATCTACGGGTAGAAGCATTGGTTCTGGAGGCATTTCATTTGAATTTCGGGGGCCTACAACTACTTCGCCGCCGCCGATTCCTCCCACCATAATCACATGACCTGCGGATATCTTATTGTCCTCGGCAAAACGCTCGATGCAATCCGGTACTACATCTCCGTGCTCAAGTCTTATAACAAAGGCTCGACCTATTCGTCCCTGGCATGATTTCATAATAAGCCTCCTTTTATTGCTAAAATTACAAACACTGGACACTTTAGGTCGATGACCTATCTTTGTCAAGTGGCCACTTATATTTTGCAATATTAAATCCGTTGTAAATTCAAGGTAACAAATTGTGACTTCAAGCCTAGAGCGGTAACATAGAACTTCAAAAAGATGTAATTATATACTGGATCAGGGTATCTCCTTGACACTCTGAATACTCCATGATAGACTCCATTTACCGATGAAACGAGTTGGTATTTTATATCATCCGAAACGTGAAGAGGCAGTGGCTTTCAGCCAGGAACTTGAAAGATTCCTTGGTACCAGAGGAATCGATGTCTGGTTGCGTTCGGCCTGGGAACCTGAGAAAGCCAAGCAGCAGGTTAACGGTACCGATTTGATTCTGAGTATCGGGGGTGACGGCACCATCTTGCGCGCAGCTCGGGTGGTTATTCCCGACTCCGTGCCCATACTGGGAATAAATCTGGGCAATCTGGGGTTCATGGCTGAGCTAAAAGCTACCGAGGCTATGGATAAGTTACCTGTTCTGCTTGATGGTGGGGGTTGGATTGAAGAACGGGCAATAATCCAGGCTGAGCTATTGACCCAGGGCAAGAAATTTCATGCTTTGAATGAAGTTTTCGTTGGGCGAAGAAGTTTAGCAAGGCTGGTGAACATTGAATGTAAAATAGATGGCGCCATGCTGGTTACGTACAGGGCTGATGGTGTCATTGTGGCCACAGCCAGCGGCAGCACTGGTTATTCGCTGGCAGCGGGAGGCCCTATCCTTCCTCCGCAGGCCAGGGAGATGATACTTCAACCCGTCTGTTCCCATTTTACTTTCGATAAAACTCTGGTTCTGCCATCGCAGACCGTAATCGACTTGAAGGTTATTACCAGCCATGAAGCTATGATCAGCGTCGATGGTCAAACAGAGACGCAATTAAATAGCGGAGATAAAGTTGAAGTTAAACTTAGTCCTTATACTGCTAAGTTTTTGAGGTTACAACCCAAGAAATATTTTTACGAGTCTATAGATTCAAAACTAAAAAGGAAAATTTCATGAATGTAGAGAAAGCCAGGATAGGTGATGCACACCGAATGCATGAGATGGTCAATAAATTTGCCGAAAAAGGCGAAATGTTGCCCAGGGCGTTGAGCGAAATTTATGAAGATATTCGTGATTATTTTGTTATCAGGGACGACAGCGGGCATGTCATAGCCTGCGTTGCTCTCCACATTAGCTGGTCGGATTTAGCCGAGATTCGCTCTCTGGCAGTAAGCGAAGAAAAACACGAGCAAGGATTGGGGTCTTTGCTGGTTAAAGCTTGCCTTGAGGAAGCTAAGGAATTGGGGATATATAAAGTCTTCTGCTTGACCTATAAGCCGGCATTTTTCCAGAAAAATGGCTTTGTCCAGGTCGATAAAATGGAGTTGCCGCGTAAAATCTGGGCAGAATGTTTCCGCTGTCCCAAATTCCCCGATTGCGATGAGGTAGCGCTGGTTTATCAATTTAAATAAGATTGTTGATTAACTTTTTGTCCATTTGGATGTCTGTGTATAGAATATAATCTTAATCGGGAGGCATAGTTGCCGGAGAGAACTATTTCCACTGAGCAAATTTACAATGGTCGGGCAGTAAAGCTACGAGTTGATACTATAGAGAAAGCCGATGGCAAGAGTACTATCCGGGAGATTGTGGAACATGCCGATTGTGTTGCCGTGGTGGTTCTGGATGAGGAGGACAATGTTGTTATGGTCAGACAACTGCGTGAGGCTGTTGGTAAAAGGCTTCTGGAAATTCCGGCTGGTGGCATAGACCCCGGTGAAGAGCCTGTTGAATCAGTCAGACGAGAACTACAGGAGGAAATAGGATTTCTGCCGCATAGAATAGAGAAAATCGGTGGTTTTTACTCTACCCCGGGCTATTGCACCGAGTACCTCTATCTGTATCTGGCAACGGAACTGGAAGCAAGCAGGCTTGAAGCCGAAGACACTGAAAATATTGAGGTTGTGAAAGTACCTCTGGAACAGATACCGTTGCTGATTGAGTCAGGGGAAATCTGCGATGCTAAAAGCATCGCAGGTTTACTACAATTTATTAATCTAAAAAGATAACCTGAGTCTTTTGCTATTAGACTTTAACCTGGTACTTGGCTTTTCCCTGCTCATAAAGGTCACCCCCGCGTATATCATTGATAACAGTCGCAGGAAAATTCTCCACTTCCAGACGGCGAATTGCTTCTGCTCCAAGATCATCGTAAGCTACCACTTCTGATTTTTTGATGCTTTTGGAAATCAAGGCGCCGGCACCGCCGATAGCAGCTAAATAAACTGCCTTGTATTTCTTCATGGCATCCTTTACTGCTTGTGTCCGGTTGCCCTTGCCAATCATGACTTTGAGACCTTCAGACATAAGGCGTGGTGAATAAGGATCCATGCGGCCGCTGGTAGTAGGACCTGCTGAGCCAGTGGCATAACCCGGTTTGGCAGGTGCAGGGCCCATGTAGTAGATAATCTGGTTCTTAATATCCAAGGGGAGTTTCTCTTTCTTGTCCAGAGCTTCTACCAGGCGTTTATGAGCAGAGTCACGTGCTGAATAAATGACACCGGTAATGAAAACCTGGTCACCAGCTTCCAGACTCTCCACAGTTTTTTCGTCAATGGGGGTTTTTATGTTTACGACTTTCATTGTGCTGTTCCTCCTTAAAAGCAGTAAGCCTATTTTCCTTTAACGGTAAACTCAGGTACAGGTACCTTGGGCTTGGTGTCAGTAGCTGGTAGCTTAACTATTGCTGCCGGCTGTTTTTTCTTATCCGAACCGACAGCTTTAGAAACCAATCGTCTCTTCATTAGCTGTATCGCCAGGGCCGGGTCTAATCCTTTTGGACAGGCTTCGGAACAGGCACCGGCAAAGTGGCAATGCCAGATACCATGTTGTCCATCAACCGTAGAGGCTCTTTCATTACAGCCATCATCGCGGCTATCAGCGCAGTAACGGTAACATTGGGCTAATGCCTGTGGTCCCAGAAACAGTTTATCGCTGGCAGAAGTGGGGCAGGCAGCGACACAGATACCACACTTTATGCAATAGGTAAACTGTAAGAAAGTATCTAACTCTTTAGGTGTCTGAGCGTACTCGGCAGTGGGCTGTTCCATTTCTTCTTTATCACAGCGGATAATGTATGGTTTTATAGAACTGTGATTGTTAAAGAATGTACTCAGATCGGGTACCAGGTCTTTAATAATCGGCAGATTAGGCAGAGGTTTGACCGTTAGTTTGTCGGTGTGAAACTCTTCAATCTGTGTGTGACAGGCGAGATGAGGATAGTCATTGACCAGCATGGCGCAGGAACCACAAATGCCCATCCGGCATGAAGTGCGGAACGCCAGGCTGCTGTCCAGATTTTCTTTTATGTATAACAGACCATCCAGCACGGTTATTCCTTCCCTGTAGGGCACGGTAAAATCCTGAAAGTGAGGCTTTTCATCTTTTTCAGGGTCGTATCTCTGGACCTTAAACTTTATTTCAGTAAACTTAGTTTCGTGTTTGCTTTGTTCAGTCATAAAAATTCGGTTCCTCCTATTATGATAGCAGGGCCAATGGAGCGTAAACTCCGATAGCAAGGAAAATGACGCCAACAACTATGATAACCGCGGTCACGGCTCGTTCAGCTCGAGCTGACTTTGTCAATTCCAGTACAATGTTACGTAACCCGTTGAAAGCATGATAGAGAGCAAAAATGAGCAAGGCAATATAAATGCCTGCAAATACTACCTGTTGTGAGCGTGCTTTCATTAAGCTGAATATAGTCGGGTCGGCAGCTATGTTGACGCCGAAAAAGGTTTCGACTCCAAAGAACCCCAGGATAGCATCCAGGTGCATATTTACCATATGTATGCCCAGCAAAACTGCTATCAGGATACCGGTAATTAGTTGAATAAACTGCAGGTATGTATTGCGCATTACCAACCTCCTGCTATGAAATCATAGAAGGTAATTACAGCCAGTATAAAGATTATTACTATGAAAACAATGGTTATCGGGCGTTTCTTGCGAATGGAATCCTTGTAAGGATAAATCGGTGGGGTGGGCTTGCCCAGGGTAAAACCCAATTCCTGCAAGATAAGGCGCAGTCCGTTTAGTGCATGATAAATAAAGGCTACTACCAGCAGGTATTCACCGAACTTAAACCAGGGGTTATGCATAATGGACATGGTAGATTCCCATACCCCTTCTCCCTGTATGCGAAAGACTGTAGTCAGGGTAAAATGGAATAGTATGAATAACAATATTGCCAGGCCGCTAATTCGGTGAAGAATGTAAAGGTAACGTTCCAGTTGATATTTGCCGCCATAGAACCAACCACGAGCCCCCAGTAAATTTTGTCGAGGTTGTATTTGTGCCATGTAAACCTCCTAATATTTCCTTTCTACTGGCTTCCACATAGTCATGACTACTGGTATGTATTCTAACTTGGGGCCAGTCGGTGTATAGTAAGCCAGTGTATGTTTCGACCAGTTAACATCATCTCTTTGTTTAAAGTCTCGTCTGAAATGCGCTCCGCGGGACTCAGTACGGGCTAATGCTCCGGCAATGACAGCTTGAGATATTTCAAGGAGAGTATCAGCTTCCAGAGCGTAGAGAAGGTCGGTGTTATATATGCGTCCCTGGTCTTTTACCTGTACTTCGGGCAGCCGCTGCTTGTACTCCTTGATCTTCTGGAGGGCTGCTTCCAGATCAGCGCCAGTCCGGAAGACACCGACTTTACTGTCCATCATTTTTTGAAGCTCAGCCCTGATAACATAACTGCTCTCTTTACCGTTGAGGCTGAACCTGTTAAAAACGCTGGCTTCTTCGTCTTTAAGTTTTGCTTCTTCTGGCATTGGCGGGAAAGCTTTTTGTTTGGCAACATACTCGGCTGCCTTTTCGCCAGTTATCTTACCCCAAACCAGGCACTCAGCGGTCGAGTTAGAACCGAGACGATTAGCACCGTGAAGGGATTCGCAGCCAACCTCTCCTGCTGCCCAGATACCCTCGACTGTAGTGGCTCCATCGATATTGGTATGAATACCACCCATGGTGTAGTGAGCAGCCGGATGAATTGGGATCGGCTCTAAAATAGGATCGATGAAATTGAATTTTATGGCTACCTCCCTAATTAATGGCAGCCGTTCATTTATTTTATCTGCCCCCAGATGACGAAGGTCAAGGTGTATCGCATTCATTCCCCCACGCCCAGTGAAACCTCTACCCTCTTCGATCTCAGTCATTTCAGCACGAGCGATGATATCTCGTGGCGCTAATTCCATTTTGCTGGCAGCATACTTTTCCATGAACCGTTCGCCCTTGTTGTTGTATAGATAACCTCCCTCACCACGGGCTGCCTCGGTAATAAGAATCCCTGAAGGAACCAAACCGGTAGGGTGAAACTGGACGAACTCCATGTCTTTCAGAGGCAAACCGGCACGATATGCCATAGCCATGCCGTCACCGGTAGCGGAAAGAGAATAGGTGGTGAAACCAAACATGCGGCAGGCACCGCCGGTAGCGATGATTAACGCTTTGCTCTGTATGAAGAAGAATTCCCCAGTGGTCAGGTCCCAGACGGTAATGCCCTGAAATACCTTGTCTTTTATGATTATAGAGTGTGCATAGCACTCATCATATCTGGTTACATTAGTATGCTTTTGCAGGGTATCATAAAGGGTCTGCATTTCGAAAAAGCCGGTCTTGTCAGCAGCAAAGGTAGCCCTGTTGTAGCTATGTCCACCGAAAGCGCGCTGGTTGATCCGGCCATCACTGCGACGTGACCAGGGAATTCCCCAGTGGTCTAACAGGCGGATCTCTTCCGGCATCGCAGTAACAAAGCGCATGACCACATCCTGATCGCAGAGAAAGTCAGCACCGCGGACAGTATCCCAGGCATGCAGTTCGTAGCTGTCACCTTCGTCTGACTGCATTACCGCTGCGCTGCCACCTTCAGCACAGACCGAATGAGCCCGCATGAGCTGGACTTTGGAGACAATAGCAATATCAGCTTCCGGATTTTTCCGTGCTACTTCTACTGCTGCTCGTAATCCTGCCAGCCCGGCACCCATAATTACAGTGTCATGTTTGAGCGTTCTCATAGAATCGCCTCCTTATGGCGAGCGGCATGGCACTGCATATTGATAGCTAATGGCATACTAGCGATGTGAGCGGGAAAAGTTTCGACATGAACTGCCAGAGCTGTGTTTCTGCCGCCGAAACCTTGAGGACCTATCCCCAGAGCGTTGATGCGTTTCAATATCTCTTTTTCCATTTCAGCAACTTCGGCGTCTGGGCTGGGTTCGCCAACTTTACGTAGCAGAGCTTTTTTGGCCAGTTCCATTGTTCTTTCTGCGGTGCCGCCGACACCTACTCCCACAATAATCGGAGGGCAGGGGTTGCTGCCAGCTTCGTCAACCGCTTTAACTACAGCGTCGATAATGCCCTGGCGACCTGCTGCTGGGGTTAACATAAAAAGGCGGCTCATGTTTTCACTGCCTCCGCCTTTGGGTACGATTATTATCTTGAGTTTATCGCCAGGGACGATATCAGTATGGATTATCGCCGGTGTATTATCCTTGGTATTGACACGAGCTGAGAAAGGCTGCTTTGCCATTGACTTGCGCAAATAACCCTTCTCGTAGCCATCCTTAACGCCGTCATTAACGGCCTTGTACAGGTCGCCGCCGGTGAAGTGAACATCCTGCCCTATTTCCAGATATATTACGGTAGCTCCGCAGTCCTGACAGATGGCTATTTGCTCTTCTTTAGCCAGCTTGGCATTGTCTAGAATCTGGTCTAAAGCCTGTTGACCTATCTCTGACTCCTCGGTCTTACGTGCTTTCTTCAGAGCATCGAGAACATCATCGGGAAGAAAAAAGTTGGCCTCCTGACATAATCTTGAGACTGTTTCGGTTACTTTTTTAACATCGATTTCTCTCAATTCTTTTGCCCCCTTTATTCGAGAAATTTTGGATTAACTAGTCTTTTGGAGCTTTAGGGATTAGACCATTGTCCATCAGGAGCTTGGTTGTTTCCCTGGCGTTCTTTATTATGGCTTCGGCCTGCTTGGTAAGCTCCTCGCGTGTTGCTTTGACTCTGGCAACGCCTTGCTCCTGAGCTTTCATACCTACGGCCACTGCTTCTCGGATGAATACATCCCATTCTGCCATGGTTGGAGCTATGTTATCCTCGCTTATACCACGGTCCTCAGCGCATTTAGCAAGCTCGTAAGCAGCGGCAATACACATCTCGTCGGTAATCGTTTTGGCCTTAACATCCAGTGTGCCGCGGAATATGGCAGGAAAACCGGTGGAATTATTAACCTGGTTGGGGAAATCAGACCTTCCTGTAGCTACGATCTTGGCTCCAGCTTCTTTAGCTTCCCATGGCCAGATCTCAGGAATAGGGTTAGCACAGACAAAAATAATGGAATCTTTAGCCATTTTGCTTACCCATTCAGGCAGAATTACCCCTGGGCCGGATTTCGACAAAGAAATACAGACGTCGGTACCATTCAAAGCTTCAGCTAAGCTTCCGGGTCTCTTATCGGGATTCGTTCTCTGGCATAAATCCCACTTGTAGGGATTTTTCCCCTGCTGCTCTTCCAGGTCTTTCCTGTTGGTATGTAATGTGCCTTTACTGTCTACGACAATGAAATTCTCCGGTTTAAAACCATAAGAAAAAAGCAATCTCACAATAGCCACGTTAGCGGCACCTATACCGTTGATAGCGATGGTAACTTTATCTTTTTGCTTTCCTACAATCTTTAAAGCATTGATAAGTCCAGCTAAAGTAACGGCAGCGGTACCCTGCTGGTCATCATGCCATACCGGTATGGTAGCCTCGGCTCTTAGCCTATCCAGAATATAAAAGCATTTCGGATTGGATATATCCTCCAGATTAATACCACCGAATGCGGGCTGAAGCCATTTCACTGCCTGGATGATTTCGTCGGGGTCTTTGGTATCCAGACAAATGGGCACGGCATCGACTCCGCCCAGGTATTTGAACAGCAATGCTTTACCTTCCATTACTGGCATGGCAGCTTCAGGCCCGATATCGCCTAGGCCAAGTACTCTGGTTCCGTCAGAAACTACTGCCACTGTATTCCACTTGTTGGTGTACTCATATACTTTGTCCTTGTTCTCTTTTATCGCCTTGCAGGGCTCGGCTACACCCGGCGTGTACCAGATGGCGAAATCGTTAAAATCGCGGACACAGCATCTGGGCACGGTTTGCATCTTTCCTTTATAGAAAGGATGCAGCTTCATAGCATCCTTTGCTGGCTTTTGTGCTTTCGCCAGCAATTCCTCTTTAGTGATTTTTTGTGACAACGCAGTCCTCCTTTAGTTTTTTTATCACAGCATCGGCTACTTGTGAGGTACCTGCTGGATATTTATTTTGATCTGACATTAAGTCGTAAGTGACTTCTTTGCCTTCGGCAATAACTCCGGCTATAGCTTTTTCCACTCTATTGGCCGTATATTCTTCTCCTAGGTAACGCAGCATCAGCATTGCAGAAAGCATCATCGCCATAGGATTCACCTTGTTTTGCCCGGTATACTTGGGGGCACTGCCGTGAGTGGGTTCAAAAATAGCTATTTCATCTCCGATATTGGCTCCGGGGGCTAATCCCAATCCGCCTACCAATCCAGCACACAGGTCAGAGACTATATCACCATATAAATTAGGCAGTACTATAACATCAAACGACTGAGGATTTCTGACCAAACGCATACACAAGGCGTCTATGACTACATCTTCAAACTTGATATCTGAATATTCTTTAGCTATCTCTCGAGCAGCAGCCAAAAAAAGCCCATCGGAAAACTTGAGGATATTTGCTTTATGAGCAACGGATACTTTCGCTCTGTTATTTTTACGGGCATACTCGAAAGCAAATTTTACAATCCGCCTTGAGCCAGTTTCAGAAATCATTTTAATACTGAAACCGGAATCTTTTTTCACGTTTATACCACTGGAATTAAAAATGAGGTTTATGAGGTCAGTTGCTTCAGTGGTTCCCCTGGCAAATTCGATACCGGCATAGAGGTCTTCAGTGTTCTCCCTGACTATTACAATATCCACATTCTTGAATGGCGTGGGAGCGCCTGGATAAGTTTTGCAGGGACGCAGGCAGGCATAAAGATCAAGGTTTCTACGTAGAGCTACGTTGATACTTCTGAATCCAGTACCGATGGGGGTAGTTACAGGTCCCTTAAGAGCTACTTTATTCCTTTTTATTGACTCTATGACATCATCAGGTAGAGGGGTACCGCACTGAATTTGTGCCTTCTCACCAACTGTCTCAACTTCCCACTCAAATTCAATATCAGTGGCTTCCAATACCCTTTTGGTTGCTTCAGTAACCTCGGGCCCTACCCCATCACCCGGGATAAGAGTTACCCTATAAGGCATACCTCATGCCCCCATAGTCAGGTTCGTAGCTTGAAGTCGCCATGTTTGTTGATGTAAGAAATAAGCCCACCTTCAGCCAATATGTCCAGCATTACCGGCGGGATCTTTCCAAAAGTAAACTGGATATCCTTAGTGAGGTCGGTGATTTTTCCCGCTGCTAAGTTTACTCCTATTAAATCCCCTTCGTCAATTTTATCTGTATCGCAAATCAAAACTGGAAGCCCCTGGTTAATAGCATTTCTGAAAAAAATACGGGCGACGGATTTTGCCAGAATGGCGCTTACTCCAGCCATCTTAATCACTAACGGAGCGTGTTCTCGGCTGGAGCCAAGCCCAAAATTCTTTCCGGCAACAATAAAATCTCCCCGTTTCACCTTTGCAGCGAAATTTTTGTCAGCATCTTCCATGACATGTTTAGCCAGCTCGGGCAAATTACTCCTCAGGTGGGCATATCTTCCCGGTATAATCAGGTCAGTGGAGATATTGTCCCCGAATTTAAATGCTGTGCCTTTTAATTCTGTTCCGGACATTTATTTTATCTTTCTGGGATCGGTAGTCTCACCGGTGATGGCTGAAGCTGCTGCTGTGGCCGGGCTGGCCAGATATATTGAGGCTTCTGGATTGCCCATTCTGCCTTTGAAATTGCGATTCGCTGTAGATAAGCAGATTTCACCATCTCCGAGCACGCCTTGATGAAGACCAAGACAGGCAGCGCATCCCGGTGGTACTAATATTGCCCCGGCATTGAGCAGCGTTTGTATATAGCCTGCCTTTATGGCATCTGCTAGTATCTGTCTTGAGGCCGGTGCTATGATTAACCTGACATTGGGATGACATTTCTTGTTGTTAAGGATGGCGGAGGATATCGCTAAGTCTTCAAGCCGGCCGTTGGTACAAGTGCCAATGAATACCTGGTCGATTTTGATCCCAGCCAGGGTATTTGCTGGCGCAACGTTGTCTACAGAATGAGGCATAGCTACCATCGGCTCAATTTTGGCGGCATCGATTATTATTGTATCCTCGTAATTGGCATCGGTGTCAGCGGAGAGGGTTTTGTATTTGTTTCCTCTTCCCTGGCTTGTTAAATATTTTCTGGTGACATTGTCACTGGGGAAAAGACCAACTTTAGCCCCGACTTCCACCGCCATGTTGGCTATTGTTAGCCGTTGTGACATGGTCATATTTGCTACTGTATCGCCCTGGAATTCGAGAGCTTTATAATTGGCGCCATCGGCTCCCAGTTTACCAGTCAGATAGAGAACCAGGTCCTTCGCCGTAACTCTGTTCTGGAATTTGCCGTTGACCGTAATCTTAAAACTTTCGGGTATGCGAAACCAGGTTTTACCCAGGGCAAAGGCAACGGCGACATCACTCGAACCCATTCCTGTGGCGAATGCTCCTAAAGCACCTCCTGTCACCGTATGAGAATCGGCACCGACGATTATATCTTCCGGATTGGCAAATAGCTCTGCTACCAATTGATGGCATATACCGCTTCCGCCTTCGTAAAGCAAACAGCCTGATTCTCTGGCGAATTTTCGCAGAAACTGCTGATCATTAGATAGTTGACTGTTGGGACTGGGCACAGCGTGGTCAATGAAGATAATCGTTTTCTGCGGATTGGCTAGAGTTTTAAGCCCGCTTTCCTTAAACTGTCTTATGGTTAAAGGACCTGTAGTATCCTGGACAAAAGCCAGGTCTACCGGCACAATTATGATGTCCCCGGCCTGGGCATCAGTGCCGGACCTGCGGCTTAATATTTTTTCACTAAGGGTTTTTCCCATTGAAGACTAACCGATTATTGCCAGAATATCACCGGCGCTTACTTTGGTACCGGAGTTGGATTTTATTGCTTTTACCTTGCCTGCTGCTGGTGATTCTATAATGTTTTCCATCTTCATAGCTTCTAAAACGACGATGCCCGTTCCTTCTTTTACGTCCTGCCCCTCGTTGACCAGATAACGGACTATAGTACCCGGTATCGGTGCTGTGATCGGAGTTTCTCCTGAGGCAATTTCGACTTTTTGAGCAGGAGCCTCGGCTCTATTTGACGGCTGCTTCGGGGTTTCCGGTTTGGGTGTTGCAGGTGCTGATGCAGGAGTTGTGGATGTGGATGGAGCATGGGCGATTGGAGCATCAGCAATATTAGCAGGGCTGCCCACAGGTTCTACTTCAACTTTGTAGTACTCGTCGCCAACATAGACATTAAATGTCCTCAATGCCTGTCCTTTGGCTGGCAACTGTAATTCTATCTTCTCCGTCAGCTTACCGGCTTTAGCTTTAGCTATAAGCTCGTCTTCATGCTTAATGTCTTCCATGGTCTTGGGTTTCGTTTCTGCCGGTGGTTTTTCTAAACCATATTTCCATTTCAGGAACTGCATTCCGGTATTAGGGTAAAGCGCATAAATGAGTACATCTCCTATGTCCTTAGCGATGTCTTTAGTTGCTTCCTTGGCTTTTTCTAACTCAGGCTCAATGATATCGGCAGGACGGCAGGTAATGGGCTCATTACCCCGCTGATAACCCTTTAGAATTAATTTTTGTATTTCAGGGTCAATTGGAGCCGGAGGCTTACCATACAGGCCGTAGACATAGTCCTTTGTCTGGTAGGAGACAATTTTATATCTGCCGAATAGAACATTCTGTACTGCCTGGACACCGACTATCTGGCTGGTGGGGGTAACCAGTGGGGGATAACCCAGTTCTTTCCGGGTGCGGGGTAGTTCAGCGTAAACCTCTTGTATGCGGTCGAGGGCATTGGCTTCTTTCAGTTGGGCTACCATATTAGTGAACATACCACCCGGAATTTGGTGCCATAGTACGCCGGTATCGATTACTGACATTTTGGTAGTATCAAGGAAATCCCGGTACTTCGGTGCTATCGATTCGAAATATTCGCCTAATTTGAGCAGTTGCTCTAAGTTAAGTCCGGTATCTCTGGGCGTGCCTTCCAGAGCGACTACCATTGGTTCTATTGCTGGATGGGAGGTGCGCAGAGCAAATGGGGCAATACAGGTATCTATAAAATCAACTCCTGCCTCAGCAGCTTTCAGCATGCTCATGCAGGCCATGCCGCTGGTGAAGTGGCTGTGTAAATTTACCGGTATCTTTAGAGCCTGCTTCAAGGCTTTGATCAGCGTATAGGCATCGTCTGGAGAGATTAGTCCAGCCATGTCTTTAATACAAAGGCTGTCAGCTCCCATGTCCTGTATAATAAGGGCCTTCTTGACGTAGTAATCGATATTGTATACCGGGCCACCCAGCTTGCGTTCCGTTAACGAGTAGGATAAAGCTCCCTGGATGTGCTTCTTTTTATCTTTGATTGCTTTAAATGCAGTTTGAAAATTGCGTTCATCGTTTACTGCATCAAAAACTCGAAAGACATCGATGCCGCAGTCGGCAGCATGGTGAACAAAGGCAGCCACCACATCGTCTGCATAGTTGCGATAGCCTACCAGATTTTGTCCCCGTAATAACATTTGCAGCCTGGTATCAGGCATCAGCTTTTTTAAAATACGAATTCTCTCCCAGGGGTCCTCATTCAGAAAACGGGTCATAACATCGAAAGTAGCACCACCCCAGACTTCCATAGACCAGAAACCGGCTTTATTCATCTCTGGAGCGATTGCTTCAAGGTCGGCGGTTCGTACACGAGTAGCAAATAGAGACTGATGACCATCACGAAAAGTGAGGTCAGTGATTTTCAAAGGATTTTTGCTGTTTATTCTTGCCATTTTTGGTAAACTCCGATTTTGAATTTCATTCTGCTGAAACCTCCTCCCTACCTGTAAGGTCTTCTAATCTTCCAGTTGGGGCTTGATGCCATGGATTCATTCAGTCTGGAGCGTTGCCATGTATCTTTTCCCCAATTGGGTCTAAATACACCACGAGTATTTACTTGGGATGTAACTAATTCTCTTTGTCTCCTGAGCCACCAGGTGCTGCTGACGTTCTTTACGTCGGCTCTGCTTACACCTTCTTGCTGAATATAGGCAGAAACTGCCCCTGTTATTGCTGCTAAAAGGTTTTTATCCATATGTATTTCCTAAAGCGGGATATTTCCATGCTTCTTTGGCGGGTTAGTATCGGTCTTATTTCGAAGCATTTTCAACGCTTTAATCAGCCTGGGGCGTGTTGTTTTGGGGTCTATTATATCGTCAAGATAGCCTTTGCCAGCGGCTATATAAGGATTGGCAAATTTCTCCCTGTACTCGTCAACCAATTTCTGGCTGGCCTCCTCTGGATTATCTGATTTATCGATAGTGTCTTTGAAGATGATGTTCACTGCTCCGTCTGGACCCATTACTGCTATTTCTGCCGTGGGCCAGGCATAGTTGATATCGCCACGCAGACTCTTGCTGCTCATAACTACATATGCACCTCCGTACGCCTTGCGGGTAATCACACTGATCTTGGGTACCGTGGCTTCAGCATAGGCATAAAGGAATTTAGCACCGTGTCTGATTATTCCTCTATATTCCTGGTCTGTGCCGGGCATATATCCAGGTACATCGACAAAAGTAACTACAGGTATATTGAAACAATCGCAAAAGCGGACGAACCTGGCGCCTTTGTCCGAGGCATCGACATCTATTACTCCAGCATTGAATGAAGGCTGCTGGGCAACTATACCAACACTGTACCCACCCAGCCTGGCGAACCCAACAATAAGGCTGCGACCAAATTTACTATGGACTTCCATGAAATCACCATTATCCGTAACTTTGCTGATAACTTGCTTCATATCATATACCTTGGTGGGACTATCGGGGATGATGGTGAGGAGTTCCTCGTCCATACGATTAGGATCGTCTCCTGTATCTGCGTACTGAGGTTCTTCCATATTATTTTGAGGCAGAAAAGTCAGTAGTTGCCGTACCATCTCAAGGCATTGCTGATCGTTATCGGCGACAAAATGACAGTTTCCTGTTTTAGTGGCGTGAGTAATAGCGCCGCCCAGTTCCTCGAAACCGACCTCTTCGCCGGTTACTGACTTGATTACAGCCGGGCCGGTGATGTACATCTGGCCGGTCCCTTTCACCATAAAAATAAAGTCGGTTATAGCGGGTGAGTAAACAGCGCCGCCAGCGCAGGGCCCCATAACCACTGATATTTGCGGAATAACGCCTGAGAAAAGGGTATTGCGTGTAAAAATATCTCCGTAGCCAAAAAGGCTGTCTACTCCCTCCTGGATACGTGCGCCTCCTGAATCCAGTAGCCCAATGACAGGAGCACCAACCCTGGCTGCCATGTCCATAACCTTGCAAATCTTTTCTGAAGCTATTTTGGATAGCGATCCCCCGAAGATGGTGAAATCCTGAGAGAACACAAAGGTATCTCGCCCGTTGATTTTCCCATAACCTGTAACTACAGAATCGCCCGGAGGTTTCTGGTTATCCAACCCGAAGTCGGTACAGTGATGCACAGCGAAAGGGTCTATTTCTTCAAAACTATCCTGGTCAAAAAGAATCCCTATGCGCTCCCTGGCGGTAAGTTTTCCTTTTTGATGCTGTGCCTCGATACGCTTGGCTCCGCCACCAGCCAGGGCCTGCGTCCTTAATTTTTCTAGTTCGGTTATTTTGTCTTCAGTAGTTCCCATCTTGTTACTCTTTTCAATTTAACTCAGAAAGCATCGCTGTCGATTATTAAGCGTTCGATATTTTAGCATAATATTAAGTGTATTGGCGAAGATGTATACGAAAACAATTTTGACAGTTAGGTTCGGGTAGTTTGCAGATAGCCAGAGGGACGTAGCTAATTACTCTGAACCTGGGACTGGAGCTGGGTGACGATTTTTCTTGCGGTCTCTTCCTCGGCCTTGGGCACCGGTACGCGTACATTTACATACAAACGAGAGGAGCGGCTGGGAGTTGAATATACTATCTTTATAATTGGCATGGTGGGGTGAGTATTTTCATAGCCTACTTCTTCCAGAATTGCGCCGAATCCTTGCCAGACGTGAAGTTGTCGGTTGAGATAAACGGCGTTAAGGGAGATGTATGTCTCACCAAGATATTTACGGTTTTGCCGGTATCTCAGCCATACTGCCAGTAAAGCGGCACAACCTATCACTACGATTATCCCCAGCACCGTAAAAAGAAAGATTAACCAGCCTTCGGGGTGAATAATGGAGAGTATGATACCCACAATTATGGCGATAACCACAACAAGTAGAAAGATATTTCTCTTCTCATGCTTATCTTCCCTGTGTTCTTTATTTGTGTAAGACGACCATTCCGCAGGGGAATAGGTCCAGTGCGCCAGCAGATTCTCCTTGCTCAGCATCCGGCTGACTAACCTGGCGCGTTTGGTGTACATGATAGCAACGACGATGGCGGTAATGCCGAAAACCAGGCAGAAGAACATTACTGCAAAGACCCAGTCACCAGCTTCAACACCGAAAAGCTCAAAAAATAACGGGGTGAAAATGCCCGCTAATAGCAATGCGCATAGTACCCACCAGATAACCGCCGTGCGCTTTACTGGATTGGGAACATTAGAAGTAGCAAATTGCGTGCTCATTTAACTTTATCGGACATGAGGTTTACTATCAACTTTGATCCCATCAGACACAGCAAGGGCAGTTATAGTCCTGTTTCTGGTTTGCGGAGTTATTCCCATTGGCATCGTGTTTCCTTGAGCATGTAGACAATAGGATCAAGCATAAATCTTGTCAGTGCGCGCAGATTCTCGTGTTTCGCTATAAACTCTGCCAGAGGAGGACTGAGTAGATAATAAGTTTCTACAAAAGCTCTGCCGGCTTCACTTTGCATCAGTACCTTATCTCGGAAGGCACGCAGAGTATCGAGCTCCGGTGCTAACTCACTGCCGTAGGCAGCGGTGGCGATGAAGCATTTAGGCATGCTGATCTTCACACCGTATTCCTTCTTGGTGCTGCCGGAGTCGCTGGTACTTTCCGTATCGCTCCACTCTGCTATCTCAGCATTGACATCGAATTTCTCCTTATTGCCCAGTCCTGTCTCTGTAGCGGAACACTTCTCACCCGTTGAAACTATAGTACTTTTGCCAGTTGACATAGATATAAATTCGACGCTGCCCTGGAGCATTTTTACTGTTGATATTGTGCTATCTTGTTCAATTACAAATTCAGTCTCATTTACTATCACCACTCCCTGGTTCGTACCTATTACTGTGGGTTCACCAGTATTCTTGGACTCAACTTCAACGCAATATCTTCTCATCATTTCTTTCGACTCTTCTTTAGAAATATTAGGAAGATCAGGAGAAATATGCATGCCGTTACATATGAGTCCATTCTCAAATCTAAGTTTTTCCATTTCTTCCCATGTAAGTTTTGAGCCTAGACCCTTAGTGACTGCATTTTGGCGTTCTTGCCATTCTTTATTGAGGGCTGCCACTTGTGGTAGATTAGTAGCATCAGGCAGAGGCGGATCAACTTTAACCGGCAAAAAGACTGCTGAATTTTTCTTCATAGTAATTTTGAGATTACTGTATTTACTATTTATCTGACATGTTACTGGTTTATCCCCATCATTATTTACATAGGTGAAGCCATTGCCACGGATTATCCTGCCGCCTGAGATAGTCACTTCAGGTTCATCAGGTTGAGGAGACTGGGGTGGTGGTGAGGCTGCTGGCGCTTGACTGGAAGAAGCACGGAATCTTGCCGTCCAGAAAGGCAGAGTAAAACTATCCGTACCATCATTATCGGTTTGTGTTGCTGCACCCGGGCCGAATGTAATGGTATAGTCTCCTTCTGATAAATCTTTGGGACCTGTAAAAGATCCTTTGACAGAGATAACTGTGTTGTCCACGACACCTGTGGATTTAGTTGTTCCTGTAATATTAGCTTTATAAGTATATTGCCCTTTCATGCCGTCGGCGCTGGAATAAGTTCCTGTCATGGTGAAGTCTGTCTTACCTGAAAGTGAATGATATTCAAGGTCATCCTGCTCGTTACCTGAATAACTGCATTTGACCGTTTTATCACCAGTATTAACCTGAATTTTAATATCTGGAATAATATTGGGTAGCAAGATAAGACTGTAAAGCATTTTCCCTTGTCCCTCAAACTCTCCTTCCCCACAGGATACCCACTTACCATCATCCAGTTCCCATAGATATGTGTCATCCGCAGCATTGACTACTCTGTGTACAGGGTTCGACGAGCTAACAGGGACAATAACACCAATGAGAAATATAAGAGCAATAAGGATGGAAATCGGTTTGAAGTGACGCCACATTCTTTATGCCTCCTTATAGAAGACTTTTGGTTAATTGAATAGTGACCCCAGGTTCTCAATTATAGGGTAATCGGGTACGAGTTGCAATATACTGTTCTCGTCCAGTGCCTAGTGACGCTTTTTCGAGTTAAGAAAGCCAACTTTCAGCCCTACAATTTTGTACCTCTCCCTCGATGGGAGAGGATTGAGGTGAGGGTGAAGCCATCGCTTAATCCCCCTCACTCTATCTCTCTCGCACCAGGGGAGAGAGAAGGCAGTCATTACTTATTTTTTGCTTTATCAAGCCATGACTTATACATGCTTTTGGTATGGGTGAGACATTGGTGTCTATGGTAAAATAGTCATCTGATGGCTAATAGGATGACAAAGGCTTCTCTATTAGAGTGGCGACGGGTACGCGGTGGTGATGCCATTGGTGTCACCTGCTGTGGCAAAACAGCCTTCCGCTGGGGAGAGCGGACCTATGTCATGGGAATTGTCAATGTCTCTCCGGACTCTTTTTCCGGTGACGGTATCGACAGTGCTGAGGAAGCAGTGGCACAAGCACATCGTTTTGCTGATGATGGAGTGGATATCGTAGATATCGGGGGAGAATCTACAAGGCCGGGCACAGCTCCCAGGTCTACAGAGGAATCTATTAAACAGGAATTGAGCCGGGTGATGCCGGTGCTGAAAAAGCTTGCTGGCAAAATAAAGGTACCTTTGAGCATCGACACTTATAAATATGAGGTGGCTCGTCAAGCTCTGGATACCGGTGCACAGATGATTAACGATATCTGGGGGTTAAGGCAGGATACCAGACTGGCCAGGCTGGTGGCGGAAAGAAATGTGCCCATACTGCTGATGGCCAATCATCGTGAAGAACCCCATCGCCATATCATGCCAGCAATATTAGCTGATCTCAAATGGTCTATCGATACGGCACTGGATGCGGGTGTACCCTGGAACAATATTATCATTGATCCTGGCATAGGCTTCGGTAAGACTGTGGCACAGAACCTTGAGATCATGCGCAGACTGGGTGAGCTAAAGGTTCTGGGTAGACCTGTTCTTCTGGCTACTTCCCGGAAATCTATTATAGGATTCACGCTGGAACTGCCTCCCGACCAGCGTTTGGAGGGTACAGCAGCCACTATTGCTATCGGCATTGCCAATGGGGCTGATATGGTACGAGTGCATGATGTGCCGGAAATGCTCCGAGTCTGTCGAATGAGCGATGCTATTATTAGAGGTCATATGAAGCAGTGATGGCAAATGTTTATCTGGGTCTTGGTTCAAATTTGGGGGACAGGAGGCAAAACCTGGCAAAAGCCCTGCAGTTGATTTCAAAAAAGGCTAAGGTGGAAAAGGTTTCATCTATATATGAAACGGAGCCAGTCGGCTTTAAAGAGCAACCCTTTTTTCTTAATGCTGTCTGCTGTATTTCTACCGAATTGAGTCCTGAGCAGCTACTGGACCTGGCTAAGAAAATCGAGGCTGATTTAGGTAGGATCCCCAGTTTCAAAGACGCCCCCAGACCGGTGGATATAGATATTCTTTTATATGGAGATCAGATTATAAAAAGCCAGCATTTAGTTATTCCGCATCCTCGCTTGACCCAGCGGGCGTTTGTTCTTGTCCCACTGGCTGAAATTGCTCCGGAAGTGATTCATCCTGAAAGCGGGAAGATAGTCAAAGAGTTATTAGCTGATTTAGAATATAGTGAAAGCGTTCGCAAGTGTGCTGAAGCCAGAGAACTCATGAACGTAATTGAAAAGGAGGCATGATGTACCAGATATCCGTTGAGCAACACTTTGATGCTGCCCATTACCTCCGGGATTACCACGGCAAATGCGAGAATCTGCACGGCCATCGCTTCAAAGTAGTAGCCCATTTGAAAGCCAGTAAACTTAATGAAACCGGTTTAGCTTATGATTTTGTGGAACTCAAACGACATCTTGCTGATATTCTGGTTCAATTCGACCATGCTTGTATCAACGATGTCCCGCCGTTCGATAAAATCAATGCATCTTCAGAAAATATCGCTACGATAGTTTATGAGAAACTTAAGTCGAAGCTTCCTGACGAGGTGACGCTGTCAAGCGTTGAAGTCTGGGAGTCTCCGCAGACGCATGTGACCTATAGCCCTTAAGATGAGCTAAGCATCCGGTGGCAATAGATTAGGAATACTCTCCCTGATAGGGTAGCTGTGATTACATTTTGCGCAGAATAAAGAACCGGTAATTATATCGCCGTCCTTTTCTTCAATCACTTCTAATTTGAGTGAACCCTTGCAAACGGGGCAAGCCAGTATATCCATAAGTTTCGGTTTCATATCTTGCTCCTTTATTGTTTCGGATGTTCGAAAAACAGATAGGCCCAGATAGACATTTTCACGTATTGGGTTGTTTGTCTTTCCTTCAGCACCTGAGTAGGAACTTGACGGTATTTGATTACATCCCTCTCTTTGGTAACAGTCCGATATTTAGTGACTTCCTCGGGATAGCTTACCTTGATAACCGCCCTGGCATAATTATCCCAAAAAAACGGCCAATGGCGGAATCCGGTCCTGTTATCACTGTACCATACTATATAGGGAGAATACGAGTAGCCCTGGAAGTTAACAGAAACACTGGCCTCCGGCTTGTTCACGTTAAATGTATGTGACCAGTTATAGGAGTTAACGTAGGAATCGTAAACGGTTTCTGTTCTGGTTTCAGTTGCTGTGTATGGTTCGGTCTCAGTGTAACTTTCGGTTACTGTATATGGCTCGTCTATCATTTCCGTGTCCCAGTATGTCTCCGTTACCTGAATGGGCACAGTTTTGATGGGGATGGCAAATATGATGACAATTATGATAAAAGGAATAAGTCCCCAGAGTATCGGTTTCCAGTTACCTTTCAATTGGTTCTTGATATTGTTTGCCATATTCGAACCTCCTCCTCAGATATCTGACAGAAGATATAGATATAAAGTATTATAACATCAGGAGTGTTCGCTGGTGTAAATATGTTGACACCGCTATTGTTGAAGTGTACCCTTATGCTTAACTTACAAGGAGGAGGTTGCTATGGCTAAGACATCGACTGGGCTAGAACAGAATGTTGCCGGACTGTTATGTTATGTCCTGGGCTGGATCACAGGCGTGATATTTATCGTAATTGAGAAGGAAAATAAATTCGTCCGTTTCCATGCCATGCAGTCGATAGTCGTGTTCGGGATTCTCACTATCGCTCGCATTGTGCTTGGATGGATACCCTTAATCGGATGGGTGCTTGGCATAATAATCTCTATACTGATGTTTGTGTTGTGGATAATCCTGATGGTTAAAGCTTTCCAGGGACAGATGTTTAAACTTCCCTGGGCAGGTAATTTCGCCGAGAAGCAAGTAAGATAAAATCAGCGGTTTTGCTGAGCTCTAAATCGTCTTTTCCCTTGAAAAAACGCTGGATGGGCGTATAACTGCAGGTGTCCTCTTCTCTTGCAGTTATCCCATGACAATAAGTATAATCCCCACCAAGTTTTTTGATAGGGTTTTAAATAGTTATGAAAAAAATCCCAGTTAAGTTGCCCAGATTGGATGTAAATTTCTACAAAGTCGTTGTCGGCGTCTGCTTTTCTCTGCTGTGGGCGCGAGTAATGTATATAATCTGGGAGGAGCCATCATACTTAACATTTATCTGGTTCTATATAGTTATCGGAAGTGTAATTCTGAAATGGGTACTTTTTGTAATTATCGATCGCATTCATCTCAGGCTGAGAATCAAAGCATTGAGACGGGAACTCGACGAGTCGGAAAGACGTATTGAGGAAATTTATAAAAATCAAGGTAATAGTAAGAATATTTAGCCTTCACCAAGAGCCAGAGTGGTTCTCTGCCTTTGTATTTTGTTGATTGTTGACACCAACCGTAATCAGGTCTTATACTCAAATATTAGTTTGTACCTATTAAAATTTGCCCCTTGTAAAGGCAATGTGGGCAATATTTTTTTCTAGGGACTCATTTGCAGGTGCACGCGTATGATACGTTTTGAAAAATTTCAAGAGGCTGCTATACTTCATAACCCGCTTAATGGATTTGAACTTGAGGCGCAACCTGTAGAATATCGCGTGGATCCTATTAGTGGACATGTTTCTAGTTTTCACACACGCCCGACCCGCCCTCCGGTAATATTTAAAACCGATGATGCTGTAATAGAAAAGTTGAACAGGGAGAAAAGTGAGGGTTGTCTGTTTTGTCCTGATAAGGTGATAACGGCTGCCCCTAAATTTCCTGCCGAATTGATCCCTGAAGGCAGATTGACCCGGGGTGAAGCTACCATGTTCCCTAATCTCTTCGCTCAGAAAGGACATTCTGCAGTTATCGTTTTGACCAGAAAGCATTTCCTCCATTTGAATGAATTCCATCCCGAGGTACTGTACGATGCTCTTAAGCTGGCTGATATTTACTTGCGTAGATGTTATGAGGTAGACGGCATTAAGTATGCAGATATCGGTGAAAACTATCTGTATCCCAGCGGATCCAGCATACCGCATCCTCATATTCAGGCGCTGGCCTCTCATTGGCCTTATTATCTGATTAAGCTTTATATGGAAAATGCTAAGAAGCATTATCAAAAATACTCTCAGAATTACTGGGATGAATTAGTAAAGAAAGAGAAGCGGTTGAAGGAAAGGTATCTGGGCAGATTAGGTTCTACAGAGTGGTTTGTTCCTTTCGCACCCAGCCGGCATGACGAGGTCAATTTTGTGGTCAGGGGTAAGTCCAACTTTCTGGAATTCGATGATTCTGACTTGCGGAATCTGGCTGATGGCCTTAGTCGCGTTCTGAAGGCCTATCATGCCAACGGGCTTTCCAGCTTCAATTTTGCCATTTATTCAGGCCCGCTGGGACGAAAACTTAATTACCTGTGGGCTGGAGGTAAAATAGTTTCCCGTTCCAGTATTCAAACATATCCTACCAGCGATATCTGGTATGGGCCTAATATTCTACTCTATGGTTTCATAACTATGACTCCGGAAAATCTAGCTGAGTCTATTCGTCCCTATTTTACTCAATGATGAGATCAGAAAGAGTTCCTTTAAAACCACTTAAATGGTATAAAGAACTTGCCACCGTAAAAGGACGCATGAAAGCCGGGGTGTTTCTCATCGAAGGCGACAGGGCTGTGCAACAAATCATCGCCAGTCAGCCGGATAAAATAATCGAAATTATCTCCATACAAAAAGTTTCATCGTTATACCGCAATTATCCTGTGCGGTTGATTACTGAAAGCCAGTTCCGTTCTATCTCTTCTACCAAAACGCCGCAGGGAATATCAGCTGTTGTACATATACCGCAGGGTACTTATTCGGACAATCTCCCGGAAACCGCCGGCAACAGGATATTGTTTCTCGAAGATATTCAAGACCCTGGAAATGTGGGAACGCTAATTCGGACTGCCGCAGCCTTTGGCTTTTCCGGTGTGGTTCTTACCCCGAAGTGCGCCGATCCCTTTTCCCCGAAATGTATTCAATCAACCGCAGGCAGTGTCTTATCTGTATGGTTGAGGAGAACCGGCTGTTATCTTGATTTGGCAAAGTCACTGAAGGGAAACGGATATGCTCTGATAGCTGCAGAGCTTAATGGTACAGAAGAGCCATCGATTCTTGTCAATGAACAGAAACTGATATTGGCGTTGGGTAATGAGGCTTCCGGACTTTCACAACTGGTACTGGATCTGGCAGACCACCACCTCAGAATTCCTGTGTTTCAGGAAAATGTAGAATCGTTGAATGTGGCAGTTTGCGGCGCCATCCTTATGTACCTGGCTTCCACACATCGGGTGGCAGGTTTATAAAATCTGCTATTGCTTGGTATTGGGGTTGAAGGGGAGAGGGATAAAGGGTGAGAGGTTGAAATATTTGACAAATTCATTTAAAAGTCATATAAACGAAATATGAGCAATGCGAAGCTGCTGCTATGCGCAGCTTTATTTGCGTTATTAGCTGCAATCTTATTGCCAGCCTTGGTATCTGCTGATGGCTGAGGCGCCGGTGGTTGTCCAAGTGTCAGTTTGACACCGAACACAGGCACTGTAGGCACCAGGGTAACTCTGAGTGTTACCAGCTCTCCTTACCCTATAGAAGGCGACTATAATATATTATGGAGTTCAAGCGCTAAGTTCGAAGCAGGCAAAACGACTATAATTAAAAGCGGTACCGCTCCCAACGGCACCTATACTGTAGTTGACAGTTTTGCCATTCCTGAAGCCGCTTTCGGTGTACATTACGTGGGTTTTGCACGCCTTGGCCATGAGGAGCAACTTACTACTTTCACTTTTAGCGTCCAGCCGCAAATTAAAGTTCAACCTGCTTCAGGAGCACCCGGTACCACCGCTAAAATTTATGGAACTGGTTTCTACGCCGGAGATACCGGCTCAATAAGGTTTGATGGTAAGTCGACTGATGTTGACGTTATCGCTAATGAAGACGGTAGCTTCGTTGCTGACTTTGTAATTCCCAATGTGGCGGCAGGACATTATCAGGTATCTGCCATGTTGTCCAAAGTAAGCTCAGGCGTGAGTCCGGCTATACTGGTAGTTGTTCCGGAGATTACTATTGATCCGCAATTTCCTAAAGCCGGTGCTAAAGTCAGAGTTACTGGGCGGGGTTTTGTTGGCAATAGCAGTATATCCATCCAGTGCAATGACCTTATTATGACCGCTTCATCAAATACGGACAGTAGTGGCTATTTTACTTATAGCTTTAATTTGCCTAAAGACTATGAAAGCGGCTACAGATTTGTGGCTACAGACCAGGATGGTAATACTGCTGCACTCAACTCAACCACTGGGGATACGCCACCGGCATCGTCACCGCCTCCGTCAACACCACAAACACCTCCGGAGCCGTCTCCTGTAAACGGCCTGGTAACAAAGCCGATGACACTGGAGCCCAGAGGGCAAAGGTTTGGCTTGTTTGGTGATCAGGCGGTTAACTTTGTCTGGAGCCAGGTGGCGGGTTCAGGCGGTGTTACCTATACTCTGGAAGTGGCGGATAATCATAAATTCTCCGATGTTAAATTGGGCATGCGGGCTTCGGGGTTGACTCAGACTAATTATACTCTCAATCTGGAACCCGGTACCTATTACTGGCGCGTGAAAGCAGTGGACACTTCCGGAAACGAAAGTGAATGGGCTAATTCGCTGTATACTTTCAGCGTCGGATTGTTTCCGGGTTGGGTACTTGCCATTGCAGCCGTGGTTTACGTGATTATCTTTATTTTTCTAATCCGCGCTTTGTTGCGGCGACGTAACCGCGGTCATCACGACTATAATTATTATTAATCGGCTTAGAGTATCTTCTGATCAGCTTTATTTCCCCAGGATTTCAATGGTCTTGTTTTTACTTGCTATCCCGCTGATAATTCTTACAGATTGCTGCGGAACTTTGAAATATTCAGCCAGTAGTTTGATAACTGCCCTGTTGGCCTTTCCTTCCTTAGGAGGCTCTTTCACTCTTATCAGGTATTTATCGTTTTCACGGCTGACCTGCTCGATTTTTGAGTTTGGCGTTACTTTAACTTGAATTTTCATAGAATAAGCTCCCCCCATAACCCATCTCTGTACAGCCTGGTCAGCCGTACTGACGAAATGGTGTTGGTTAAATTTTCAGGGCTTCGGCTAAATACCCTTATATAATTATTGCTCAGACCGGAATATATATCTGTATTCTGGCTCGTTTCTGTTTCCCATAATACTGCCATGACTTGTCCCAGGAACTTTTTCTGGAAGTTTTGGGCGCTTTCCTTCGCCAGGGCCAGCATCCGTAAGCTGCGCTCTTTTTTCAGCTTTTCGTTAACCTGTCCACTCATTTTAGCTGCTGCTGTCCCGGGGCGGGCAGAGTAAGAGAAAACGTGGATATCTGCGAAACCCGTATCCCGGCAAAAATTGTAGCTTTCTTCGAACTCGGCGACGCTTTCTCCGGGAAAGCCTGCCATAATATCGGTGGTGATAGCTACGTCGGGTACCAGCTCTCGAATAATTTCTACCGCCATCTTGTACTCCTCAGTTGAATAATGACGACCCATGCGTTTCAATACTGAGTTGCTGCCGCTTTGCAAAGCAATGTGAAAGTGACGGCACAATCTGGAGTCCTGCCATAATTTGAGAAAGTCTTTAGATATTTCCTGAGGTTGCAGGGAGGATAGGTGCAGCCTGGGTATGGTTGTCTCTTTGAGAATATGGTCGACCAGTTTTTTGAGATTAATTCCGTTGTGATTGTATGTACCGATCTTGGTGCCGGTAAGTATGACTTCCTTATAACCGGCGTGAACCCTGGCCTTGATTGTATTAATTATTTCTTCCGCAGGCAGGCAAGATTCATGCCCGCGTACCAGTGGTACGATGCAGTAAGTGCAAAAATCGTCGCAGCCATCCTGAATTTTAACGAAACTGCGCACACGGAAGTGATTATCTATTTCAGTATCGCCTGTGGAGCGAGTTTCCTTAAGAGAAAGCTCGCTTTTAACCAGATTTAAAATATTCATCTTTTGCTCGTTGTCTATAACCAGGTCGACTCCGATATTATTTAAATCCTGTGGCGCTCTCTCGGCATAGCAGCCGGTAGCCACAATTAATGCCTGCGGATTCCTTTTCCGTAACAGCCGCAGTAAATGCCTGGATTTGCGGTCGGCAATATGGGTTACGGTACATGTATTGAGAATGCAGACATCAGCGTTGTTATTGTTGGTAACCTGGAAACCGGCTTTGGCGAACTGACTGGCCAGAAGTTCCGTTTCCGCCTGATTCAACTTGCACCCCAGCGTGTGCAAAGTTACCACCGGGCTATTAACTTTGCTCATATTAAGGGAATTATATTGACACCAGGTTCGAAAGGTCAACTTGTAGTGGACTATTACAAAAACGTTTTAGTATGAAAGTTTAGCGTCGAAAGGCTGATTGCACAATTTGGCTTTTCGTTACTTGCCGGTAGCATTAATTGTATTCAATGCTTCAATCTGTTCGGTCAAAGGCTATTCAGTTCAAGGCTTAAGAAGTGAGGTAGCACAGTTAAGTACAGCCTATCCCTCAAATTGAATCCGTCGTATCTCCATCGATTCTTCAGCTCGTTGCCGCTCATGCTTAGCCATCTCTTTTAATTTCTGAATTGAGCTAGCGACGAATTTACGTACCCCTTCGTCGGAATCATCTTTATATTGCTCAAGTTCTTTAGCTTTGTTTTCGTAGGCGATGGCAATCCCGTATTCACCGGATACCACACCAGTTGACAATAGATTGCTAAAGACCTGCTCGAGTATGTCCTCATTATTGGTTCTGCGGGCGATTTCTATTGAAAGCTTGATGCTCGATCCTTCGATAGAATGCATGATCATTGTGGCTCTTTTCAGGCTAGTGTCATTGCCTTTTTCAATCAATGACATCAAGATCTCATCATAGCTGTGCTTGATACTATGCAGTAACTGGCTTACCTCAATATTATAGATACTCCATTCATCAGTTATACTGCCCAACCATTCAACCATTATCCTCTTATACTCAGCATCTTCACCAATGAACTGCTGCAACTGTGGATTCATATGAAATGGGATAGGCTCATAATGTTTTGGAAAAAGCTCTTTGTATCGACCATCGTAGAATCGAATTCTCTTCATAATCAAATCCAGTACAATGCGACAGCCTTCGTGTTGCCCTATCTGTAGAAGCAATTCCTGCATTTCCCAATTGAGGTCTGGCACTTCGATGAGCTTGCTGGCAATGAAATGTAAGGTATCGCTACTCAACTCACTTATATGAATCCAATCTCGTGCTATCGCCAAGTGTAATTGACTAATAGCCCCGCTGAGATTTCGAGGGTAAGTATTGATCTCAATGATAAGCAATGATTGCATTCTCTTGGGGGCTCGCGAAAAACATCTCAGAATTGTCTCAAGTATGGTGAAATGGAGGCGTGGGTCATCAATCCCCTTAATAAAATACAAAGGTCCATTTCGATTTACGGCTGCACCAATAATATCTAGGTCGTTCTCCCTAATGGCTTTCAGTAAATCGATACCTTTGGGAAGACAGAGGGAGCGAATTAGAGGTACGACATATTCAACTTGCTGTAAACCTACAATCTTCTTGGTATACTTATCCCACCTCTTAAATTCGTTCTTTATCCTTAGCCCAAACAGAAAACCGAAAACGAAAGATCTGAGAGGTAGCTGTCTCGCGAAGGCATCTTCAAAGAGAAGATCAGCTTCCAGAGGCTTTGTCTCAGATAGTTGTATGAGGAAATCATCAAAGCTGGCATAACGCCATGATTCGATGAGATTCTGCTGGTCTGCGATATTGTTAAGCTGTTTGGATAATTTGCCGAGGTTTTTCTTATTAATGGATTCAATGAGAGTGCTCACACGCTGTGCGTGTTCACGTTCTGATTTTTCCCAGCCACCCTCTTCAAGATGACGGATCATACGGTCACCAACAAGCAAGTCAAATATCTGATAGAAACTGTCTGCCATAATATCGTCTCTCAACTTAATGGACTCTAGCGTCTTACACGTCTCTCCCCTATTCATCCAATATAATTGCTGCTCGATATGGCTTGTTACAGCCAGTATTCCAGCTTGAACCATTTGGCGGTAGATGCCAACAAGGTACAGGGAGTCTTGGGTAATCATTTTGGAAACTTCGGAATCGGCTTTTACGTTGTGAGGCAACTGAGTTACATTATCCAACACCTTAACGAGCCTGAGTTTTAGCTTGGGTTCTGATGCCGCCTTAAAAAGTTCTAGTATCACGTTCATGACTTCTTGGCGAATCTTTTTGAGCAATTCCGTTGGAACTACTTGTCCATAAGTAAGTGTCAATTTATCCACAGCCGTCATTTCTGAACTCATTACCGAGGAACTTAATAAGTGTTCAGCGGCAGCTTCTACGAAATCAATGTGGCGGATCCTTTCCTCTATCGACCAAGCAGCGATGAAGTCGGTAATCTTCTGTTGCGCTGAATATCCGATCTGTTTAATAATGCGAGGATCATAGCTGGTATACTCTTGGATTAGTTTCAGAGCCTCGTCATGGATTTCCTTCTGTTTTGATAGAGTGAGTTCACTTGCTAATGACAAGACATTGTCTGGTTCGATATATCTAAGACAATTGAGAAGCTCGATTGCTTTTAATATCAAATCAACATGGGTTATGCCATCGAATGCAGTATACCGAGATTTTACAGGGCGAGTTTCTTTTGGCTTTATGTCGATTACAAATCGAGATACTTCTAGGGCTTGTTCGGGTACCCTGAAAGCGAATTCGGCTAGGAGATCAAGTCGCTCAGCAATATAGTTATTCTCATTCGATTGTTTTATCTCTTTCACTAGATCGCGCGAAAGAGATTCCAAGTATTGTGTCGCTTTGGCACTATCTAGTGCTGCCAGTTTCCGAAGTTGATTTTTTCTTTCTGCAATATCCATAATTTTACTCGGCCATCAGGTCATCGATTAAGATTGTACCATTATCGATAAAATCATTTAGAACAGCTTTTGCTATGAGGGGCTGCTTTAACCATATTATGTGGCCAGTCACAGCAGCTAAATCATTTTTAACAAGCAGCTCTTTTAACTGAGAGAGCGCACTTTCATTCATGCGAAGAACTTTCATGACTTTATTCCACTTTTTTCCATCGTTCAGATCGAATGGTGAAAAGAAATATAGCAATGCCTCTAATTTGAGTATGATTTCGATAACATCTTTGGCTATGACTTCGATTTTTTCATCGTGCTCTTTCTTTTCCAAAGGGCCTATCGTGCGCTCGTCTATCTCTTTGATATTCACCTCTTCGACTCGCATAGTTCCAAGTGAATGGTCAATTCTGCTTCTGACAATCGGCTTCAACTCGGTCTTTGTTACCAGCACTATCATGGCATTAGCAGCAAACTTGAAAAAATCTGCTAGATTCTCAATTTTATCCGCATCCCAAATTATCAAAAATGTCTGTACTAATTTACTTAGTTCACTAATGTCAATGCGAGAAGTATCAAGGTGCTGGTCTGGCCATTTGATGAAGCAGATATCTATACTCCCGACATTCTCCTTCATCTATTATAGCTGCATACTTATCCAATTCCGATTTGTTTGTCGCACACTTAAACATTGGATAATTAAGAATATCTGAGTAGCCAGCCCCTGAGCAAAAGTAATCCTCGTCAATGTTAAGGAAGTTCCTTCTAATATTGAAAAACTTCGGGTCGCGCATAGGTAATGCAAGTTCACTTAAGCCAATAACCCGCGAATAGTCACACCCAAGTTCGGTGGAGCAATAACTCTCGGGATCGACTTGATTGCCATTGATTCTTAGGCGCTTGTTAGCTGTATCTTGATTAGTAAAGAAAACGAATTTGCTAAAGTGTTTACCTTTATTCTTTGTTACAACCTCTATTAACTTACCTGCCCAATCTTCTTGGACGCTACATTCTATAAAAAGCCCTTCTGACTGTACTTCAGCATCTGGTCTTGGATTCGACTTGCGCGTTCGCTGTTTAAGTACATTAGTTCCAAACTGGTTCACAATTGTCCTCTCGCCTGCGATCTCAAGGAAGGCTCCTTGATACAGGAGATTGGCTACCATTAGTTCAAATTTGTACTGATCAATTACTCCGAGTCTCCGGAGGATTTGTTCTTCCTTTGTTTCCCCTGGCATATTTCTGACACTCTCTCACGAACTTAGTACCTATTTTGCCTATATGATACTTCGAATGTCAATTGGAGTTCATACTGATTATATGATCGTAATTGGCGAAACTATTCCCCAAATTACATAAGAAAGGTAGCTACTAATAGCTACAAAACATGCCACTATGTATACATGGGAGTACGTGATAAAAGGGCGGTTGTTATCGTCCATTTGTTGGAAGACCCAGGCCTGAGATAAAACCTTTTCTGGTATTTTATCGGGATTGATTTTTCAGGGTTTCAATTCTTTCAATGAGGTCGCTGGTTTTATGCTTGAGTGAGGTAATCATAGAACTCAGTTCGTCAATTGATACCGGGACGACCTCTACAATTGCTCTCTGAAGACAGATGTCAAGACAAAGTCGGCAGTTGTTACATCGGCTCTGGTCTATTTCGGCATAGCCCCTGCGAAGTGAAATAGCCCCTGTGGGGCAGCTTTCGGCACAGATACCGCATCCGCGGCACAGTTCTTTTGTTACTTCAAGCATCTTTTTCCTTTAACTAAAATTTATAATTTTATAACTTAGGTCTGCGTTGTAACGTAGCCTCTAAATCCATAGGTGACGTCTCAGGCTTTTCTGCTTCATATACTGTGACTACACCGCTCAAGTCTGTAAATTGTTGTCGTATTGTGGTTATCTCTTCCGGTGACAGTGGATTTACAGGGCATGGACGCAGGGGAGTATTTATCTGAATCTCATCCGGCGAAAGTAACCTGGCTCGTCTTGCCATTTCTGTTGCACAGCCTGCATTTTCCTTGATAAACATCATCTGAAGGGCTAACTTTCCCCTATAGCTCATTCTAAATACACGAATAGACTGTAAAATATCATCAAGAGTATATTTCCCGTAGGGCCTGTTGATTTGACGAAATAGCTTTTCGTTCGGAGCATCGACTTTGGCTACTACTATATCGGCACTGGCAAGTTCCTGGCGTACATCGTCTCTGGGCATCAGCGAGGAATTTGTCAGGACGGCTATGGGTAAATGAAGAATGTCTCTGGCTAATTCAATTGCCTGTCCCAGATTGCTGGCCAGTGTGGGCTCACCCATGCCGGAGAAAGTGGCATAATCGGCGCTTATATCTTTTACCCTGGCCAGGGCTGGCTTTAATTCTTCGAGTGACACAAATTCTTTCCGTTTAACCTGCCGGTTTATTGTTTTACCTAACTGACAATATACACAGTCGAAGGAACAGGTCTTTTCTGTGGTGGACAGCATGTCGATACCCAGCGATCTCCCCAGCCGCCAGGACGGTACGGGGCCATAAACAATCGATCTCAAAGATATTCACCACCTGCGATAATGTCGAATATATGCTTGCCGTGCTTTTACAGATTTTCCGCTTTTAATTGTCGTGATTTAATACTTCCTGTAGGCTTTTTTCCAGGGCTCGTTCTTGTTGCTTAGATAATCCCTGATGGCTTGCTTTAGAGTATTTGTTGCCAGAAGAGCACAGTGAGCGTTCTCCTCCGGCAAGCCACCCAGAGCATCCAGCACATCTTGCTGGGTTATTTGTAAAGCGTCGGAAACAACTTTTTCTTTCGCCATTTCGGTAGTCATGCTTCCTGCTGCAACGGTAGTACCGCAGCCATCAGTCTGGAATGTGGCCTGCTTGATAATGCCGTTTCTAACATTTAGCCACATTTCCATGGTGTCGCCGCAAGGTCCGGTGATTCTGGCAAAACCATCGGCATCATGAAGATCTCTCATATTTCTAGGGTTCTGAGCATGGTCGATTACGGTTTTAGTGTAACTGGCCAAAACTTGCTCCTGAAGTTCTCTTACCATTTTGTCCAAATCGGACTCCATTTTAGGTCCTCCTGCCTGTTTTTGTGAAATATGCTGGGCTAAACGGATTGTCTACTATGCTACTGTTCGATAACCACAGCGTGGTCTTGCCAGAAATCAATGTGCTTTAGTTTACCGCCGATAGTTTTCTCTTCCCCAATCAGGTTAATGAGTCGGAATCGGCTATTTTCTGCTTCGATGCGGATAACATCACGCATTACTTCCTTTAGCTCGCCATCAGTATCAATATATACAGTAGCTATGCACATTATCTCCTCCTCAGCTCTATCATCCTTCCGAAATAAGGACATCTACGACTTTTCTAATATCCTCTGATGCCGTTCCGGAGTTCAGCTTTCGTCCCTCCAGGCAGGCTTCGGCAACCTGGGGATCATAGCGGACAATACCTGTGATCTCAACGCCTCTTTTAAATAGTTCATCTTTCAATCTTGTGGCCAGTTTATCCGAGCTTATTTTATTCAGAATAGCCCGGTAATTACCTACACCGGCACCGGCAACTAATTCTTTTACTTTAACAGCCAGCTCCAAAGATTCAAAGGATGGTTCTACCACTGACAGAACTTTGTCTATATTTGTTTCCATTCCCCTGCCGAAATGCTCTATTCCTGCCTCTGTATCAACGATGGCCACCTCGTCTGTTTCCAGGCGAATCTTTCCTAAAAACTCCCGGCTTAGTACTCCCATAGGGCAGGCGCATCCTTCCAGTGAATGGAGGATTTTGCCGACGCTTAATAACCTCAACCCATTGTTCTGTACTATGTGCTCAGAAGGGATATCAGTAATCGGGATATTGTCCTGAGCCAGAACTTGCATCTTAACCTCGGGCTCTCCTTCGGATATTTTGACCGACATTTTATTCTTTAGCCCCTTTTTCCCTCCGACCAGCTCCATCAGGGGAACCGGCGGGTGGTCGAAGCCGAGTATGCGGTACAGTCCTGAGTTTGATTCATCCGAATCAATTACCAGAACGCGATAGCCTCTGGCTTTAAATTCATTCGCCAGCAATGCAACGATTACGCTTTTCCCGCTGCCGCCTTTCCCGCAAACCGATATTTTCATACTACATTCCCTCTTATATACTCATATTGCTTTAATTGCCCCAAACTTAAATGCTTTCCTGGCATGATAAGTTAGGAGCCGTTAAGTTCGATATTGCACTTATTGCTTGGCCATAAGTCTTGCATAGTACGAGCCTGAAAGGTATAGGGCTGCCAGGGGATTATGGCCAGTGACCCGGTCTTTCACTGCTATTACAGTCATCGGAACGCGGCAATATTTAATGAACAGGGTATCGTGACCTATGCAAAGTCCCAGCATTATGGCCAGATCAACGTTTTCCGAATTCAATATCTCTGCCTGGGCTATAGGATTGCACATAGATTCCCATTTCTCAGGACCTGCAATCTTCTCTTCCGGCTTTATACCGATTTTTTCCTTTTGCGTAGCACCTACCTTACAGCGGACTGAAACAACTTCGAATCCTTTATTTTCAAGTATTTCGGTCAATAGTCTAGCTTCGTAGGCAAGCCCTATACAAAAGGCAATGCCCAGCTTCTTATAGCCGCATTTTTTAGCGAACTCAATCAGTTCTAAAATGCGTGGATTTTTAGTGCGACGCCCCTCAGGTAAATTCTCGTAACATTCGAATTCCTGGAGCGAGCTCAGCCGGGCAAATTCCTTTACCTCGGGTTTGTCATATTCGTGTGAGGCTTTTTCGATAACTTCCGGATTTTGCCGCATAGGGCAAAAGTTCGGGGCTTTATCGAGTGAAATCTCATCGTTGACTCCAATCGAAGGGTTGCAGACGCCCGTGGGGCACTTGGCACAGTTGGCGCTCAATCTTTTGACCATTTTGCCTCCTTAAAGCCGGTTTTTTACCGTTGTCACTATCTTTAGTGGTCGCATACATTAGGGCCTGCGGTTAGTGTCCCGTTCAGATAACTGGTGACTGCTTTCTCAGGGTCACTCTCTGTAATCCCGATAACTACTGCTATACGATTCTCTTGAAAAAGATCTTGAGCGCGGGATCCCATGCCTCCGGCAAGTACCACTGACACGCCGTGCGTTGCCAGCCACCCTGGCAATAAGCCGGGCTGATGCTCTGGCGAGGTGACGAAAGATTTTCCCGTTATCTTCTTGCTTTTCTCATCGACATCGAACAAGGCGAATTGCTCGCAATGTCCAAAATGCTGGGCCAACATACCACCGGTTACAGGTACTGCATATATCACTTAAAAACCTCCTTGCTTTATTTAAACATTACTTTAACAAATGAGTTTGATAAATCCAAGTTTTACTAAAAACATAGCATTTTCTATTCCACCATTGGTCTCAATTTAAGTATTATTAAATCACATTACCCAAACTAATCTTTTGCTTTTTTCTCCAGGTCATCGATCCGGCGCTGAATAGATGTCAGTTGTTGTGCCAGCATGCTGGATTGTGCTTTAAGTTCCTCTATTTCCTGTTCTCGGCTCTGTGTTTGGCCGGATGGATTGCTCATAGGAGTTATGTTGGCTCCAATTCCCGTACCCATGCCCATACCTCTTCCCATTCCTCTCCCCATGCCCCTTCCCATACCACGGCCCATGCCCATACCGCCGCCGCAGCCCATACCTCCTCCAGCACCAAAGCCAGTACCCATACCTGAATTTGCACCTATACCAAAATGGTCGGGCACATTTGCCTGAGGACTCACTTTGAATTTACCTGATCGGTAATCTTCTATGACATCTTTCACTTTTCCCGATACTCCGGTTATCACGTTTATCCCTGCAGCAGATAGGACCTGATAGGCGTTGGGGCCGCAGTTACCAGTGAGTACGGCAGCAATACCTTTAGCTGCGATCATTTGACCGGCTGAAATGCCAGCTCCTCCTGCCTCCATTGCACTCGAATTACTGATTGCTTCGAATTCCATTGTTTCCGGGTCGACGATGATAAAATGTGAACAACGTCCGAATCGAGGATCTACATCATTATCCAGCGTGGTGCCGGTAGCTGATATCGCAATTTTCATGTTACCTCCTTTTTTCATTTTATAATACGAACTCTCGTATTTCAGACATTTGCATAATATAATTTCTGAAAGCAAACGCCTTTTAGCAGGGAAAGGAAGATGTTATCCATCAAAGGCAACTGCTCCTGGTTTGGGTAGCTTTATTTCCCACATACTTCGGAATTTCTTGCCTTGTCTCTTCCAGCAGTTACACCATTTTCAGCGAATGGGCGTTATCTGTGCTGGCGTAATATACTTCCTCTCCCTGATTCGATTACTGTTTTTTAGCTTCTTTGGCTGACAGGTCACGCATTCTGGATTCTATTTCTTCCAGTTGCTCTTTTATTACCTCTGCTTCACTCTTCAGACTGTTGAGTTCTTCGTCTTGAGTCATTGGTGGGTAGTAGGGTGCGTATCCCGGGGAAGCAGTGGGTGTTTGATAGTATGGCATTGCCTGCGGATACCAGTTTGCAGGCGTGGCTGCACCGCTGAAGAAATAACCGCACCTGGGAAGCCCTCCTCTGCCCAAACCTATATAAGGCCAGGGCGGGGACATCCCCCGAAATCCTAAACCCATACCTCGCCCGAAGCCTCTTCCGAAGCCTCTTCCGAAACCTCCACCAAAACCTCCGCCTCGTCCAAATCCTCCGCCTCGTCCAAATCCAATAGGCATATTAACACCTCCTTTCATTGTTTGTTTTTTGTTTAGTATTAGAATTTTGCTTCAATCTTTGTTGACATGCTGGGCAATAGCCTGAAAAGCGTACATCAACATTGG
>Ga0265297_10002115_pt1 | contig 42203 bp, 60 predicted proteins | sample Munlanlwell13791_FD_192502 | JGI IMG/M metagenome (GOLD analysis project Ga0265297, IMG submission 192502) | Leachate microbial communities from a municipal landfill in Southern Ontario, Canada - Leachate well 137-91 | ecosystem: Engineered > Solid waste > Landfill > Unclassified | place... | reverse complement strand
TCTTGCCGCCCTTTGGCAGTTCAAAAAAGATTTTACGTGGACTCGGGAAAACCATCAGATCTATGGTCCGCTTGTGCATGTACTGAGTCAATCGCAGTTTCTTCAGCTCATCCTGTGTAAACTGATCGCTCATAATCATCGCAAGAGCTGCATTTTTGAAGAAGCCTTTTAGCTGATAATCCCATAGAAAAGGAAAGCCATCTTCTTTTGGAAAAATCGTTGCTGCCTTCTGAATGATCTGATCTTCGGAAATTGCTCCGAGTTCATCTTCCTGCAGCTGGGCAGCTTCATCCGGGTGATCTTTTTTCTGCTTGACTGCGTCCGGGTGTTTGGACAAAATAAATTCCTTTGTGAGCTCCGAATTTCCAGACCACGTACCCAAGACCGGATTGATGAATGTAGCCTCGAGCTTGAAAAATTGTTTCGGCATGACTGACCTCCTATTCTCTGTCTCTGTGTTAATAAAAGCCAGCAGCTCATAAGTAGAACACGCCAATAAACTACCTACGAGACTGCTGGTTAATTCACTGCGGTTAGTATTTCAAATATCTCGAAGAGGAAACCTTATATCATGATCCGCTTCAATTGTCAATATAAATCTATAAAATACAGACAGGAAATAGGGAGTTTTTGGAGGGTTTTAGGTGCCCCCTATCCCTGCCTGTACAATCAACTATCATATTTTTCTGGATATCCATCTCGCCTGTTGTAATGATCTGCAAGGAACCGGGCCCGGAAGAAGTAGTCTATTATTTTCATCTTAAACCTGATACTGCCGATCTTTTCTATCTTTTTGCCCACACCGTTAATGAGCAGACAAATATACCAGCCGCCTCGTTTGAACATTACATACCAGCCATTTTGTTTTTTCATAATATCACCAACGACCTTTCGCGTCCGGGGCTTCGTCAACCCATTTACCTTTTGTTCTCCACATCTTTCCGCAGATTGTACAACGAACATCGCTATAGTTTGATGGGTGCCGTTGACCTCTTGGAGATTCGAAATATGAATAATTCGCGTTCCGGATAACGACCTCAACGTTTTTATGTTTATGCTCTTTTGTACAAGAGCAGCTTTTACTATAGCTCATTTTTTATCATCCTTAAATCGTTTGAAGTATTCTGGCCTTATGCCATAGCCAGCCCGACAACTATATACTACAGGGTTTTTAATGTCTTTGTCTTTTACATGACCTTCGATATTGATATACCAGTCACGAATATTAGTAGGTTTTTTGAGTTCCTTCATTGCTTCGCAGAGAGCTGCCAGTATTTCTTTTGTGTATACAGACCATTGATCTTTGGGTTTTCCAAAATCAGTATTGAGCTTATTGTATATTGTTTTGCTGAAACAAAACCCAAACGATAATCCAGCACTATTTAAATATGGCGTACAGGTAAGATATAGGCCTATTATTTTTGTGGTAAGATAATAAGTTACTAAATTTTTGTAAGGATCGCAGCCCATTTCGGGCGGGCCGAAACGTCTCCATAAGTAAGCAAAGGCAGTACCATAATTCCAGTTAGGAAATTCTGTATTTGCTTCATCATGTATATCAAAAAAACCCATACCGCGAGCCCCTTCATATTCTTTGAATTTTTTAGCTTGTTTCATTATTTTGAACCTCCACTTCTTCACTCCAGTATTGTTCTGTATCGCCTGTATCAAAAGCGATTTGTAACAATGGGTTTTCCGGGGTTTCTCCGGTATTGCCAGTAGTAATATGTTCTTTGACTGTACCCAAGCTGCCTACAAATCTCTTGTCTGCTGTTTCATCGCAACTGGGCAGGATTTTAACTTTGGCTCCAACTTCCGGGACTCTGACTGCATAACCCTTTGGGGTGATCTCATAAAATGCCCGGGCCTCGATCTTTATCGGCATAATTATTGCCTGATAATTTCCAGATCTGAAAAATACCGGCCTATCTGATTTACCATACCATACTTCGAACTTATCGCAGCAAACCGCGATGGACTCAAGAAACCTGTAATTCAGATAAATATCGTCTTTGCCTAAATTGCCCAAGACCGTCGAAACAAAATAATCACTACCAGCATCAGCATAAAAATAGCTGGTATGCCTCGGAAAAATATCCTTTAAGCCTGGAAACTTAAGTCCCTCTTCGTTTGATTTTAATAGTATTATCTGTTTTTTCTGGCAGGATAGTATTTCATATAAGCCTTCTGAAAAGACCTGTTGATCTTCAGGCAGGATACCAATATGCAATCGCCTTCCATCGGTGCCGACGGCCTGATCGTCTTTGACATACAATAGATTTATTGCGTACCTCGAAGCGTCTTTTGATATTGCCTTAATTGCAAACTCTACAGCTGAAAAACCCTTTTCTTTTTGTGTAAGAACAATCTTGCCAATTGTGTCTGTCTCTGTGTTCATGGTAATACCTCCAAAAAATTAGTCTTTGTTTTTCTGTTTCCTGATAAATTCATCAGGGTCGTCGATCGCATCGAATAAGTTATGGGCCCGGGCCAGATTCTCAACAAACTCAATCATTTTCAAACTATCGCCAAGCTCTTCACCAAGCTTGAAAGCTGCTAATCCTATAGCATTTACTTTGCCCGGGTCCGTGGTGTGTTTCCGTTTCTCTTCAAGCTGTTTCACTTGCCCGGTGTAATAATGGACTAATCCTGATTTGAGTTTCTCTGTATCGATAATCATTATAAACCTCCAAAATTAACAATTGTCTCGTATCCACTTTTCTTCGTGATAATAATCAGCCCGCCAAGTAAAAGCATCATACTGATCTGCAATTTCTCGCTCATTCCAGTTCATCATAAGTTCCATAATAAACTTCTGGATTTTTCGGGCTAATTTGGTCATTACAAACCCTTCAATACTTGTTATATGAGATATCTTTTGGCATAATCTTTGGCCGCATTTTCGGGATTGTCTCGATAGCTGTCGTGTAATGTTTGCCATGCTGCAAATGCGTATTCTTTGGAACATCCGGTTATTTCGATCAGCTTGTTGACAAAACGTTTTTCCAACTCTGCATTAGTGCATTGTGGACAGTACCAAACATTACAAGACTGGCTGTATACTGCCTTGTTGCCACATACCGTACACTTCATGATTAAAACCTCCAAAAATTCTATTTCTGCCGCAGCTCAAGAGAACCGCGATTTTAGATTTTCTGCTAATACTCTCAAATTATCTGCTGTTGTTTACTCTTCTGGATTATAAACCAGCGGCATCTCTTCAATTGTTAAAACCTCCAAAAATTCAATCGTGCCCGCGTCCGCTGCTGCCTGTTGTAAAACGTCGCGTAAATCCGGGCATTTTATAGCGTATACAAGTTCACCTTTATCGTTGTAAATAAACGCCCCGGCTCTAAAACCTCTTTTGCCTTCCGGTTTAGTAACATATGCGATAAACTTTTCCATATACATTGTAGTAACCTCCAAAAAAAGTTAATATTCTTATACCCGGCCCGTATTACCGGGACGGAGTAAAAACATTAAATAACTTAAATATCTGTTTTTAACGCCTCGTGGGCGTATTCATATCCGTAATATCCGCCGACAATATCATAATCAATCTGTTTTTTGTCTTTATCTAATGTTTCAGCAACAATACAATACACGTCGCCAGATAGATACATATTCCATTCTTTTATCAGGCTTTCGGCCAGTTCTTTGTAGTTCATATCTGGAAAATCTTTAAACGCTGATTTTTTAATGCAAACACAACCGCGGATTGAACTATCAAAACAAGACGGATTACACCGTGTATCTATTATGCTTAAAGATACTCCGCTGTGGATATATACCTTTACTGGTATAATCTCGTATTCGGCGGCAAGTTCTTTGTCTGCCGGATTGTCAAGGTCATTGTTTGCATATGCCCTTAAAAAATCTTCAGTAAGTTCTTCATGCGGGTACCAGAACGATCGATGATAATATACAAGGAAACAGTCTGTATTGTCCCAGCCTGCTGGACTTTCGGCCACTTCATCATGTTTTAAGTATTTGAGAATATAGCCGTTTTTTGTCTTTTCCAGCGGCAAGATACTATCTTCAATCGGCTCAAACTGATATTCCTGACCGTTGTCGTCATGATATACTGTTATTACTGTTTTTTTAATCGCCATTGTAAAACCTCCAAAAATATAAAACCCTTAAAGTAAGCAAATATATACCAATACTGTCAAAATCAATATTTCACGTTCCATTATTAAAACCCCTAAACTACTTATTTTATAATAACAGGGATAAGCAGGACCCCTGCAATCGTCAAACAAGGGCCCTGCTTTATCAATTGGAGTTTTTACACGGTCAATAGGTCAAGAGCTTTTTTCTTGACGTTGGCTGCATCGCCCCATATTGTACTGGTCATACGACTGTCAAACTGATTTCCGCCAAGCTTACTATCGGTATAGTTTCTATGGTGATCGACCTGTTCAGTTATGGCGTTATAAGCGGCCCATTTTGTGTTAAGTATATCCTGCATACCGATACCAGTGTGAAACAGTTCGAAAGCTTCGTTGCGTTTATTTTCGCATCGTGTTGAAGCTTTCAAATTGCCTTGATCGTCTTTTAACGTCGGCTCATATAGTTTTTTAGTAAATTCCACGAATTCACTATCGGCCATAGGTGTATTAAAGAGCTGATCGCAAGTTTCTTCAAGCCGTTTATAGTATACATCGGTTAAACCAAGCAATTCTCGAGCTTCATTGACACGGCTTTTATAGTTCAGTGTGTGCCGGATTGATACTGTATCGGTCCGGACCTTGTTACCGCGAATACTGAAAGCTGCTGAAAGTGTATTGTTACAAACTACTCGTATTGGTGTCCATTTCATATGTAAACTTAAGCTTCCATCGTGGGAAGTTGCTAAAACCAGATACTTATCGATCTTATCCGGTCCGATCTGGATATTGCCGGGAAGCTTGCAAGTTATGAAAATCCGCTTGCCTTCGAATAGGCTGCCTGCACAGTTATACATTGCAAGGCCTTCGCCTACCAAAGCATCGAGAATATCAAAAGCTTCGATATTTTGTATAATCTCATAAGTTGTGCCGACAATGCCGAGAAACTTTTGATCGTCAATTCTGATAACCGCTTTGTGTGTGTCGATAATAGTGTGATTTTCGCCACAAGTCATAATATCCTGCTTTTCCGCTTTCCAGTCAAGCCCGGCAAGCCTGATCGCTTCAGCCGCAGTCACTTCACTGTCGACCGCTTGACCTAAACCGTGCCAAGGCTTTTCACCGGCATAAAATGTTTGATATTTCCCGTTACGCTTTTCTAATTCGTGTGCCATTGTAATACCTCCAAAAATATAAAAAGGAATAATTGCAGGTAGAAAAGCTGGACCGCCTTTATCGCGTTCTTTGCCAGTGTTTTAATAAAGGCGGTCCAATGAGGGTAAATTAAAAACAAGTTGATTGTGTTATCTGCTGGCCGTTCTTTTCACAAAGAAAAACCCTGATATCATAACCTTTGACCTTTTTTCGAGTGGTTTTTTGAATTACCGGAATCAATAATTGTTGTGCCTGATAAGTAGTTTCGGCGTAAACTTCAAACTTCTTGCCTTGCCATAATCCAATATAACCGTTTTCTTTTTTCTGTTTTACCATGATAAAACCTCCAAAAATAATTCCTATTTACTTGTAAAATAACATGATTTATGGTATACTCGAACAGCATAAAAAAGGAGTGGGCCCGCATTTTTGAGGCAATGCGAAAAAGAAGAAAGAAACACGGGCCCGTGTGATGAAAAAAGCTGAAGAGTATTAAATTTAATAAGAGCCGGAACCCGGCAAATAAAAGAGTCAATCGAAGTTTCCAAGTTCACTAAACAAAGTATAACACATAAACCAGTGACATGCAAATAAAAAACTGGTAATCTGCGTAAAATATTCAAAATAGTTAAAAACCCTTCCTTTTCGCGGCTTGAGCTATTCTTTATCAGACCTCCTCAATAAGAAATACACCACCATAAACAATAAAACTGCGGAGCTGTTATACAACCGCAACCAAACCCCCAAAAACCCCTAAAACCGCTCAGAATGCCTCAGGATCGACGAACGCCCTCAAGTCCGATACAATGTACCCTATTTCGGCAGTTATCCGCAGGGATAGCCAGTTAGGCCTATGCTTCCTATATCATGTATGCCGGTTAAACCGGTTATATCACCTTATCATTGTTATGATGATTATATGGATAATAGGGACATGCCAGCTGTATCAATTGTACCTGTTATGATGATCGCCCGGGTCATAGGGGAGGGGTGGTAGCCCGGTCTGTAGTGGGACGCAATGAGGTTGGTAGCTCCCGCAAAAATTTATGGTATATTTTACAGGTAAAGGGTGGTAGGGGTGTACATTCCGATGATATTGGGGGGTTGGAAGTACATTATTTATAATAGTTTATGGTGTTATGTTTTGGTTATATTTTTGGTATTTCTACGGGTCCATTTTCCATTAGGTACCGCCAGTTAGGTATGTCGTAGTTTTCGGTTTCGAGTTGTTCGATGGTGGTATTTACGAGGTGTATGATTCGGTTTTTGTATTGTATGGAGTGTTTCCAAGGTTGGGATTTTGGGAATGGTCTGACTTGCTCGGGGACTTGGTTCCAGTCGAAGTCGTCTGTTTGCACCTGATTTTTGTTCGTTTCTTCCGGATTTTGTCCGGATAGGGTGTCCGGATTGGGATTTTGGGCGTTAATATCTGTCCGGATAGGATTATTTTGTCCGGATTGAACATCAACTTCTGTCCGGATAGACCTATTGTGTGCCTTGCGGCATTTATCCGAACAATATTGTTTGGGCTTGTTACCTTTTGATTCGATCTCTTTTCCACAGTTAATACATTTCATGTTATTTCTCCTTACTCAAATAATCCTGTTTGACCATTACGACGCTCTTTTACTGGGACGGCTGTTTCGATTGCCGATATTCTTATATTTGCCATTTTGATATATTCTGGGTTAATTTCTGTTCCTGACCAGTCTCTACGGTTCTTAGCTGCTACAACGGCTGTGGTGCCTGATCCCATGAATGGGTCAAATACTATGCCGGGCTTAAAATCGGCACCGCATCCGCAGTCGGTGAAGCCGGTATAAGTGTTTTCTTTGCTTAATATTTTGTTGGGTCGATATCCAACCATTGTATCCATAGAATTTGTGTATCTATTTCTGTCTATATTGGAACACGATGGTCTGGTTTTAGGGGTTATATATTCCGTTTTATAAATCTTTTTCCTCGGCTTGCCGCATTTCGAACATACAAACTCCGGACAGCCGGATAGTATCATCGGCTCGATCAGCTTTTCGGGGTATGTGGCAAAATGGCTTGTTTCTTGGTGTTTTATATGATACAATCCACATGAACAACTGTTATTTTTAAGGAGTTTTTGAAATGAAGGTTTGTCAACAGTGCGGAAAATCATTTGTTCCAAAAGATGACCGCCCAAATCGTCCGGCCAAGTATTGTTCTCGAAAATGTCGCGACTCTGCTCAGACAACCCGCGTACAGTTAAAGTGTGTACAATGCGGGAAAGTCTTTCAGCGGAAGGCTTACATGAAGGATTGGTCAAAAGAGCGTGGGCCTTTTTGTGGTTTTTGTTGTTATAGTCTTTGGCAGAGGGAAAATACTTGTTCAGTAAATAATCCCAATTATGTTGCCCAAAGTAATAAACGTGGGGCTTCAGAGTGGGAACGAAATCGTTTAGCCGCACTTGAGAGAGACCAAATTCAGTGTGTAAAATGTGGGTCAACTCATCGGTTGCATGTTCACCATAAGATAGCATGGCAAAAAGATCAAAAAAACCCCCATGTACTGGACAACTTGGAGACACTATGTGCATCCTGCCATCGCAAGGCCCATCCTGTACCACATGACTCAAATGGCAAGTTTGTGTCCATTCAGTAAATGGCTGTGTTGGTATAATCCATACTGTTCGTTTATTGCGGCCGAGAGGCAACCATTGGTTCGGTGTATTTTTGTGCCAATCTTTATGTCCTACTCCTGCAGACTCGTAAGGTGGTTCAAGTTGAGATCCCTTTGCATGAGTATTTTCACTTTGTACTTCATATTGCGGCTCGAAAAAGTACTTCTTATTCTTAACAAAGAAATAGACATATTCAAAATCAACCGTAAATCTATCATTCGCACTTGACGGCATTGGATTGGGTTTGTGCCAGATAATCACGTTGCGAAGTATCCAGCCTCTATTAACCATCTCGATTGCGAAACGCTGAGGTATAAGGCAAAGACATTTTTCGGGTATTCCTTGATTTTGTTTTCGCCCGGTTGCTAAATCTATTGGATTGCCGCCTGATATGGTTTGTGCTCCGTTTTGATATGTCCATTTCGTAGCATTGTGATAAGTATCCCCCAAATTCACAAAACAAGTACCGTCCTTCCGTAGTACTCGTTTTACTTCATCGTAAATATCGCAGAGTCGGTCGATGTATTCTTCTATGGTCGGCTCAAGTCCGAGCTGGCCGGCAACACCATAGTCACGTAAGGCCCAGTAGGGTGGGGAGCTGATACAGCAGTTGATCGATTCTGCCGGAAACGTCTTTAAGGCATTTAAGCAATCACCGCAGACTATCTCATTTACCGGAAGGGTCATTTGGTTTCTCCATCAGTTCGGGGTTGTCTGTCTGATTGCCGATGATTTCAACATTAAGCCAATCATCAGGTTCGAGCATTATTATATTGTCTATATATCCGTGCTTATCGCCGATATCTTGAAGTCCAAAATATCCATGACCATACACAACTCGTTTATAGTTATGTGGGTTTATGGCTACACTTTTAATCTTACTCTTAACTATATCCCCGCCCTTAGACATCACCCCGTCAATCTCAATAGAGCTGTAAATCTCAATGCCGTTCTTGTCGTTAAGTCCGGTGAACATACCTACTGTTTCGGGCAGGACTGGCGTTGATAGCTCATAAGTATTGCCATATCCATCGTGATAAGTCTTTCCCCCTATAATATAAGTCTTTCCCCCTATAATATAAGTCACCGCGTATTGGTAATGTAGTATGCCACCCTTCACCCACTCACTATTATCCTTGCGTTTGCCTCTGTATTTAATCATTTTATCCCAGTTACATACATCACACATTTTGGCAGTTTTCTTCATCGCTCTTTTCTGTTCGTCATTCATTTTTTCACCTCCGGCAGGTTTATCTCTGCCCAATGGGTTGTGTCTTCTAAATCATTTTTTGCGTTTTCCCACCACTCTATAATATCTACAGGTAGTCCCACAAATTGTGGACAGTAAATTATAACCATTTGTCCATTCTGCGGCAGTCTCTCGGATACCGGAATCCAGTTTATGAATCCCTCTGCCCTTGTAGCTTTCTTGAATGCGGCGATGGCTTCTTCTTTATTATAAAATGTATCCCTGAATCCCAAGCCACACTTACGACATTCGATCATCCACATGAGACAAGTCTTGAGACCACCAATGTTTCTTACTGATACATCACCCCCACAGCCACAGGTTAATTTCTCACTCATCTTTGGCTTCTGTAATCATTTTATCCCAGTTACATATTATTTTTTCACTATCTTCAAGTGCACTTTTAATAAACTGAATCATACCGGCGTAATAATCCTTGTTATATTCGTTTCCTAATTCTAAAACAAAGGAAGGGTATTTGCTTATATCGGGGATAACCATGATCTTATAAAATTCTCGCGGGTATAGCCTGATCACCCATTCTTCTGGAAATAGATTTCTGTATTTTTCATTGAAGATAGCATACAGCTCTTTAGTTTTGTTTTCATCGCATCTCATTTGTTCGCAAGCTCCAATAATACATCAGCGTGACATGGCTCTGAAAGTTTACACCAGCAGCATAGGTTTTTGCCCCGGAGTTCTTTTAAGTAGTTCGGATCGCAAAAGAGTAAACCGCCGATATATTCTCGAAAACCTTGTTGTGCTGTTTTATTATAGTTTTTAGTGAAAATCGGATTGCCCCATTTTGAAGGACGACCGACGTACACCGTGTTTGGCGGCATACGCCAGCCTTTAGTACGTTTTCGCTGTATTCTGATCGGTTTCATTTTCCGTCTCCTGTGTTTTAAATTTTAATTATTCCCGGTAATTGAATTCCAGCTCTTATCGAATTTGCCGGCTTCGTCCCGATTCGGATTTATGCCATGTTGCTCCATGTGTGCGAGCTGTGTTCGGATCTCGATCTCTTTGGCTCGGACCTTCTGCTCGAGTAGATCTTCATTGTCAAGTTTAATAACAGACTTACAGGCATCGAGGCGGTCGTCCGCGATTTTCATTCTGTGTCTCCATAAAATTCAATCTGGCAAATTTACCCTGTGTTAATCTGATTTTCTTCATAAATTATCCATCGGAGTTTCTTTTGTCTTAATACCCCTAAGCTCCAATATCAATTTCAGCTCTCCGCGTCGCTCCATGGAGGAGACAGCCGGGATGCTCAGGTTAAGCAGTTTGGCCAAGCCCTTTAGACCGTGACCATATTTCCTGTAATACTTCGAGTTGCTTGGATAGTTAAATATTGTCATTTTCGCAATCAAATATCATCGTTCCGTGGAACATCTTTACAAATAATCTATTGAAAGTCAAGAAAAAAACTTGACAAAAATCCGGACTTGTGTACACTGCGGCCGTATGAGATATTTGGCAGCTTATAATAATCGATTAAAGACCGGGGCCCGTTCACTTCCGTGATCAAATATCTCAAGCGGGTTTCCGGTCTTTTTTAATTTTCTTGACAACTGGTTATTTATATATAAATTAGCCATATGGTTAGGATTGCTAAATATAAAAATAAACATGGACTTCCGGGGTATCTCCCTACCTATATCCTAACCAGACCGGAAGATCCATGTTTTTTTGGGTTCAATCATGGATAGTAAAAATAATGGCTGGGTTTGCCTTCATCGATCCAGCATGAAAAGTTCAGTTTGGGAAAACCCCGTTTTCTGGCAGGTATGGTGTTGGTGTCTTTTGAGTGCCAACCACAATAAAACAAAGTTCCCATTCAATGGTAAAGATATAGTTTTGGAGGCTGGGCAATTCATCACTGGACAAAAAAAAGCAGCTAACCAGCTGTTTCTTACCCCTCAGAGGTGGAAAACTGCCATGGGGTACTTAAAATCAACCAACAGAATAACCAGCGAATCAACCAACCAATTTACTATCATAACTATATGTAACTGGGATACTTATCAATCCTGTGATTTTCAAAATAACCAACAAAATAACCAACAAAATAACCAACGGATAACCAACGAGCAACCAACGGATAACCAACGAGCAACCACATACAACAATATAAACAATGATAACAATGATAACAATGAAAAGAAGGGGGGTCGTTTCACTCCCCCTGCTGCTCAAGAAGTTTCGGATTATGCAAAGAGCATAGATTTCAAACTTGATGGACAGCAGTTCATAGATTTCTATTCTGCCAAAGGCTGGATGATAGGTAAGAACAAGATGAAGGACTGGAGGGCTGCTGTTCGGACGTGGAAGCGCCGCCGGGACGCTGAGGCTGTTCCCGGACCGTCAACGCCTCCGGTCGTCCGGAACGCCGCAGGATTAACCCCAAGAGAGCAATTTTTACAGGATAATAAAAATGGACGTAACCAGACTGAGCGAGAACTTAAACCATTTATTCGATAGGTGTGAAAAATGCGGCATTAGACCGAAATACCGTGATAAGCAGTGGTGCGGGCGATGTATAGATATTTATCGTCGAGGTCCGATAAGCGAAAACAGGATACTTGAGGATATTCCTGTAGGTTATTGTGACGCAGATGTTTTGGATTTTAAGGGCGAAATAGAACTGGTGAATGTTAATTCTATGGAAAACTATTTTTTCTGTGGTGATGTCGGGACAGGAAAAACCCATATGATGTATGCCCTGCTAAAAGAGGCAAAAAGAAACGGCCTTTCGGGCAGAGTGATAGAATTCATGCAGATATGCAGTGAAATTCGCAAAGGATATGATTGCAAATCGGGTCCAACCGAATGGGATGTGATCAAAAAATATTCAAATTATGATATTTTGTTTTTGGATGATCTGGGTTTGCAATCTGGTCAGGTAAGTGATTTTACATACTTGACTTTTTACCAGATTATCGATAAGCGAATAAATAATTATCTACCCACGATAATATCATCGAACAAGACTCCAGAACAAATTGGACTGAGTTTCGATAGCCGCATCGCAAGCAGGCTTCAGACATTCAAAATTATAGAATTTAAGGGTAAGGACAGAAGAAAAAATGAATAGAGACGAAGCAGGCCAATTCATAGAGCAGGTTTTAAAACCATTCTGGCCGCGATGGATACCGTCGGAGAATGAAACGGCTGAATGGGTAGGCCGGCTTCTGCAGTTTGAGTATTATCCGGCTAAAAAGGCTTTGAATGATTTTGTTTTTGAGAGCAAGACGAAAAGTCTTGAGCCGCCCAACGGCAAAATAATGCACGTCCTTATTGGAACCAAGCCGAAAAAGGAAAAGAAAAGCAATGATCCGGTTTTGCTTTACACCCTTGTCCGTAAAAGCGTCATGGATGATCAAAAGATAAAAACCAAAATTACAATGGGAACTGGTTTTTGTTCCAGTAATGGAAAAATTCCAGATCGTCATAATATCGAAACACAGGCACAACATCGTAAAGAACAGGCTGAAAGATTATATGGCCATGAGGTTGTAATTATTTTCAGTGAGGCATACGAAAACGCTTTTTAAGGAGTGACACTATGGGACAGTTCAAGACTTGTGAAGAAATTGATGATTATGAAGTACGGTATTGCAATTGTTGTGTGCATTTTCCCGGTGACGACGAAGAAGGTTGCCCGATAATCAAGGCCCATATCGAAAGTCAGATCGATGGCAGCAGATCTTCAATCGATGCGAAAGAAATTCTTGACCAGTTAATTCCGACGAATGAGGATCGTACGCACAATCGAAAGTGTGCAATGTTTCTTTGTTCGCCTGAAGCAGGAAACGTGTCGATTGACAAAAATCTGTAGGACTGGTATTTTATTGCTATGGCGAAAAAGAACAATCGAATAGCTGAAGAACTTAAGGACACGGACTATTTTCGTTTCATCGTTGAGCAGCTCTCGAGTTGCGGGCTTCAGAAAACAGAAATAGCTTCCGTGATGGGTGTAAGCAGGACGCTGATCAGCGAGCACTTCGATAAGTTTCCGGACTTGGAAAAAGGTTTCATTGACGGCCGAAAGAAGCTTCAGGCTTTTCTGGTATCTAAGGCTCTTCAGGTTGCCGCCGGGTATGACTATAACGAAGAGACGATAAAGTATGTCGATAAAGTTGAGGTAGACGAAGAGACCGGTGAAGCTACAACAAAGACCGAACAGTCTTACAGGATCGTTAAAAAGAAACATCAGCCTCCGGACGCAAGGGTACTCCTGAATATGCTTTGGAATATCAACAGGCAGCTTGGCGGAGATGACTGGCAGATCAAGCCGATGGAGGTCACAAAAGTTCAGGGCAACCGAACCGTTAATAATATTATCCTTGAAGGAAAATTTGCTTCGCGTAAAATGGATGAATTAGCCGGTAGACTATTGGACAGAATAAACGATGAAGATAACAACCCCCGACGACTTCCTGAAAACGATTCCGGAAAGTCCTCCGCAAAATTTAATGTGGCGGAAGGAACTACTTCCGGAGCTGGCGAAGGATGAGGGGCTTAGAAAAGAGTTTCTCGAAGCCGGCTTCCTGCAGCCAAGGATAATTTTCAATTCATTGCTATGGACCTACAATCCGCGTATGCCTACGGGTATGCGTAACCTGCCTTTTATTCTCAGGCCCAAACAGGCCGAAGTTGTTGCCGATATCAAGTGTGCGATAGATACAGGTCATAATCTTGCGATCACGAAGTCACGTGACGAAGGTGCAACCGAACTGCTGATGAAACTGTTTGCAATTTACTGGTGGTTGTCACCGGACTTCGTGGCTCTTGTCGGCTCGAGAAAAGAAGAACTGGTTGATAAAGCCGTTGAGGTCCGAAATGGTGTTCTTGTCGGATCCCATAAATGTTTGTTTCATAAAATCGTTTATACTATTCACAATTTACCTTCGTTTTTACAGCCTCAATATCAAAAGACTCACATGCAGTTTCAGAACCTCGAAAACAGTTCCATGATCTCCGGAGAGTCTACAAATACATCTTTCGGGATTGGTGACAGGGCTTCGGTGGTTGGAGTTGACGAAGTGGCTGCCATCGATCCTACGATCGCACAATCGATCATAGACAATATCAACGATACTTCGGACTGCTGTATTTTTAATTCGACTCACTGGAATTGGGGAGCTGCTCACCCGTATTACAGGCTGCTGATCAGCAACAGGATCAAGGTGGCAGTGTTGGGATGGGAACATAATCCGGAAAAACGGGCCGGCCTGTACAGATCTCCAGCTCCGGGTATCGTGGACATCGAGGATTATAATTATTACCTGAACAGATTTCCGCGGATATTCAAAGACGATCGATATCGGTTGCCCTTCAGGTGGGAAGAGGTCAAAGAGCGTTTTCTAAATGAAGGTGTCGGTTTTATAGCGGACGGCGGCGAGGAAAATTTCGGCTGCCCCCGGAGTCCATGGTTTGACAAGGAAGAGAAACGCCGAAGCAAGCGGGACCTTGCCAAGAACGTTTTGAGGATCCCGGCCGGCTCGAGTGAAATGATTTTCGATTACGCGACTTTAATGCGGCTGAAAAATAACTATGTTAAGGCCCCGAATTATTACGGTGATATCAAGTATGAAATGCCAAAGAAAAATGTTATCACTAAAGTGCAATTTGAAAAACAGGGATCCGCGGCACCGCTGAAGTGGTGGGGAGAGCTGATAAAAGACAGGCCTAATCAAAAACACAATTATGTTGTTGCTTGTGATATCTCACGCGGTACCGGAGCAAGCAATTCGGTTGCCGCGATCGTCGATGTAAATACTTCGGAACTGGTAGGACTTTATGTAAATCCAAACATCGGAGTCACTGATTTTGCTGAACTGACTGTTGCTTTATGCCGGTGGGTTGGCGGTGGTACCCAAAGGCCGTTTTTGATATGGGAGGCTAATGGTCCCGGTGATAGTTTCGGACAGAAGATCGGGAAGCTCAATTATGGTTTTATTTATTACAAAGAGGATACGCGATCCCGGAGCCACAAAAAAACAAAGCGATGGGGCTGGGACAGTACAAAAGGACCAAATGGCACGAAGGCCAAACTGTTATGGGACCTTGATTCGGCCTTGATGGAGTCTATCAGGAAAGAGAAACATTCTGCTCACCTGACGATTTATGATGAAGCGTTGATAAATGAGCTGGAAAGTTATGTCTGGTTTGAGGGTAGGGCTGATGTAGGTCCTTCAGATCAACAGTTGGATGATAGCGGAGCCACGGCAGCACATGGCGATAGAGTTATTGCAACAGGATTGGCGGTTTTGGGTACACAGGGACAGCCTGCAGCGGCCATGAAATATTACAAAGAACATTCGAAAGATTCGATTGGGGGCCGCATAGAAACACGAAAACTGGAGAAACAGAAAGAAAAAAAGCGGTTTCTCTGGTAGTTTTTTGTTGCTTTTTAATTGAATTAAGTATACGTAACGCATTATGACTATCCTTGCAGAGAAAAATGTACGACAGAATTTCAGGCAGAGAATTCTTACTGCGGCGAAGGCTTGGTCTAAAAAAATGGAATCGCCGTTAGAGCATCGTGATAAAATGCTTCAATATTGGGCATCAGGTTTTTTTGACAAAGAAAAAAAGCAACATACCTTAAACCTTACCGATCGAATGATGGGTATTATGGTGCCTTATTTGACGATGGCAGATCCTAAAACCATGATCGAATCAAAGGTAACTTCATTAAAACCGTTTGCTTATACGACTCAATTGCAAATGAATCAATGGATCATGGATACGAAGTTTTCATTAAATTGCTTGCGTCCGATAGTTCGCAATTCGATGGTTGGGGCCGGTATTACACTAACCGGAATAGCAACAACAGAAACAGTAGAATGGAAGGGACAGCAACTCGAAATCGGACAGCCCTTTGTTGAGGTTATCGATGATCCTGATTATGTTGGTGATATCTCTGGAAGATCGAGAAAAGATTTTGAGTTCGAAGGATATTATTTCCGTATGCCGACTGAAATTGCAAAGGAAATTTATCCTAAGTATGCCGATTATATAAAACCTTCCGGCCGGCTGCATGGAGATCATAATCCGCAGGATACTTCGAATGAGGATCAGTTTGTCAACTGCAGTCTTAAAGATCATACCGAATTTCTAAATATCTGGCTTCCTGATGAACGGCGGATCATAACATTATTGCCTGAAACAGATATTGGTTTTCTTGGCAGTGTTGAGCACAAAGGTCTTGATGATGGACCGATCGACATACTTGGCTATAAATATTCTCCAAAAGAACCAATGCCGATCCCCCCGGTATGGTTTCAGCTCGATATGGATACAGTGATCAATGTGATCATAGAAAAAATGAAGGCTCAGGCCGAGAGGGAAAAGTCTGTTTTGGCTTATGAAGAAGATGCTGCTGAAGATGCCGAGAGGGTTGCTTCTACTTCTGATGGTGGAACTGTCAAGGTCAACAACGTAGACAGGATGAAGGATATCCAATATGGCGGTGTAAACGATGGTCTCTACAAATGGGTAGATTATATTGAAAGTCAATTTTCTACTCAGGGAGGCAATCTTTACACTATGGGTGGGAGGAGTTCTCAGGCCGAAACGTTAGGCCAGGAACAAATGATGTTGTCTAATGCAAGTCGTATGGTCGATGATATGGTCAATATGACTTACGAACATGCCGGAAGAGTTTTAAGGAAGGTGGCTTGGTATCGATGGAACAATCCTGTTATACAGGTATATGTCACCAAAGCGATCTCTGGTCTTGTTGAAATTCAGAGTTTGTTTTCAAGGACAACGCGAAAAGGCAGATTCCCGGCAGATTATATTTTATCGGTCGAACCGTATTCGATGCAGAGATTTAATCCGCAGGTAAAACAACAACAGTTAATGCAATTTTTGTCAGGTTGGATACTTCCGATTCTACCAATGGCAGAGCAACAGGGTGTCAAACTTGACGTTAATCAGGCTACTCAGCAACTTGCTCGGTATATCGGTCTTGATATCGATGGTTTCTGGAAAACTGCCATGCCGACAGATATGCAATTGCCGCAAAGTGACAATCTTGTTCCAAACGGGGCCCTTCAGAATGGTGATCGATTCGGAAGCAGCCCTTCAGGTAAACTTGCCAATCTGGCCCAGTATATGAATTCTCCGAGGGCAGGACAACCGTCACCGCCGAATAAGAAAAAGGAGTAGACTATGCCGCTTAAAAAGGGTAAATCCCAAAAAACCATAAGCAGTAATATAAGCGAACTGGTTAAGTCCGGTAGGCCTCAGAAACAGGCCGTTGCGATTGCCTTTGACACCGCACGCAAAAGCGGGGCAAATATTCCACTGAAACGCAAAAGCAAAAAACTTTACCGGAAGGTAAAAAAATGAGCTTCAAAAAAGATTGGGAAAAATACGTAAAGAACGTAGAAAAAGCAGGGGGCAAGGAGATAGCTTCTCCCGAAGTATATCATTCAATAAAAAAACGGCTTAGTAAAAAATATCCGAAGCAGTATAAGGATCCCGGCGAAGAGAAAATTACCAACGCAAGAACGGTAAAATCTCCGAAGGGTGGGTCGCTTATTGGCAGTAAAGAGAAAAAATTTAAGTTTACGAATATAAAGACAAAGGTAGTAGGCAATAAAAAAGCTCCGGCAAATATAGAAAGGCTGAAAAAGGAAGCCCAGCCTTCGACCGCGAAGAAAAAGGAGACAATAACCAAGGGCTATAGAACGCTTAGAACAAAACAGGTCGAAAGCAGATTGAAAAATGCTGGTTTGACCGAAAAAGAAATTGCAAGACTGAGAGGTAAAAAGAAATGAGTGCAGAAGCACGATTAGGAATTAGCTTGAGAGTTACCGGCCTCAGTGACGAATACGAAGTTGATGAGGCTATAACAATAACTGGTACACCGGCTGAAATTTTTCAGGGCCATGCAGTCATAGGTACAACGGTTGCCAGTCTCGATTTAGGTACGATCGCCCCTGCAGATGTTTTGGGCATACTGATCGTTGCTGTTGTTGGCAGTGTTGGTGTTCTCGTTAATGACGTTGGTACCGGAAGCCCTTCTACTACCGCCGGCAATATCCTCTTGGGTACAGGCGAATTTACGTACCTTAACCTTGCTGGAGGCCTTACTGAAGATTATACGATCCGGATAAAGGGTTCTGTTGCTACGTCGGCTATTAAATATTTTGTTATCGGAGGTTAATGTTAATTGCCTACGTATGAATATATATGTAAGAATTGCGGCCATGAATTTGAAATGGTTCAGAGAATGGCTGATCCTGTAAAAAAGAAGTGTCCGCAGTGCGGCCAGCTGAAGCTTTGTCGGTTGATTGGTTCCGGAGTTCAGGCTATGGCAAGTAAAGAGCGAGTTTCGTATGCTATGGGCGTTCATCCGTCCAGAATTGCCGAAGCTGAGAAGATGTATGGCGGTAGTAAGTATCGGCCCGATGGTAGCCTGATTATCAAAAGTAGGGCAGATAAGGTCAAGAAAATGCACGAAAGAGGTTTAGTAGAATATACGAAGCCTGATATAGATAAACAGGCTGAGAACAGAAAAAAACAGAGAAATTAAGGAGACAGGAATGTTTGAATATAAGTACGAAGGTGGTCAGGTTATAAGGCTGTGTCAGAAACCGTTTGAGGCTATTCACCGAGAAGTCCTTACGCTGGAATTCGAATTTTACAATGCCGGCAAGAAACAAAAGGTTTTCGCACACCTGTTTGATACCAATAAATCTGTAGATGTGGGACAACGGCTCTATGATGCTCTCAAGGAAACATACGGCGGTCCTATAGAGCGTTTTGTGCCAAAGGAAGAAATACCTTGTATTTGTTGCGGAAAATCATTCTTGCCAAAGAATTATAATCACAAACGATGTGATGCTTGTAAGGATGCAGGTATAGAAATTCCAAAAAACACTGGACAGAAAATAGAAAATAAAGTTAAACCAGAGACAGAAACACAGAGCGAAGGAGAATAACAATGCCCGCTGAAAAAAAAGAAACGGAAGTAACCGGTACTGATATGGCTTCGGATAAAGTACCTGATGCGGTTAATATAGCCATTGATAAGGTTCGTAAAGAATCTGAAAATATTACCTCCAGTATTATCGGAGGCGGTGATGCTGAAGTTAATGAGACTCAAGATACAGATACCGATGATAAAGTCCAAGACGATACATCGGTTAATGATAAAAAGCAAGTTGATGATAAAACTCCTGCGGCTGAGGCCAATTCGGAACAAGATGCTTCCGAAGAAGTATATGAGGAGATCGATCAAAGGCTTGTTGATGCCGGACGTAAATTTGGCTGGTCCGATGAAAGGATAGAGGCTGTGGCTTCTGTCGATATCGGTGTTCTCGAGGAAATAGCCGCGGCTATTGAGAACGAATCCAAAGAGACGAAGGCAGAAGCAGACAAGGTAGAAATCGACCAGGCAACCATAGACAAACTTTCTGTGGATTATCCTGAGATCGTGGATAGTGTACTTAAGCCTTTGACAAAAGAGCTGGGTACATTAAAAGAGCAGCTAAGGACAATTAACGATAAATTTTCTGTCCAAGATCAGATACAGGAAAAACAGAGGATTGCTGAAAAATTTTATTCAGCAAATAGACTGTTCGATGAACAGGTCAAAACTTTTCCTGAACTTGGGCAGTTTAAGGAATTGCCAAAACTTCAAAACGGTAAGATAAATCCTAATTCTCCGCAGTTTAAAGCAAGAGCAAAGATTTATGAAACCGCTGAAATATGGGAGGCTGCTGGTCACGATTGGGGTAAAGCTATCGAACAAGCCTTTGTCTGGTATGGTGGTTTGAGCGGCGAAAGCAAAATAGAGCAAAAACTTATTAACGATATCAACGAAAATAAGAAATTGCATATTGCCCGTCCGTCTCATAAAAAAGTTGATAGAAAAAACCTTACTCCGGACGAAGCGGCAAATATGATCGTGCAAAACGCGATGGAAAAGGCTGGCTACAAGGGGTAGGTACAAAATGAAAGGTAATAGCTATGCCAGAGATTACTATTGATCATGCGATCGACATCGGCTACGCGACCTTGCAGAACTACGCTAAAGATTCTGACCGGCTTGAGATGACCTTCAAGGAGGCTAATTATACGCCGGTGAATGAGTGGTTCACCAAGGACAAAATGAAACTTGACGGCGGCGATGTCGTGAAGTTCTATATCACGCTTTCCGATGTCGGAAATGCGAAACATATTGGTTTATGGGAAGAGGACAGTGACAATACCGTCAACACTGACGAAGAGGGTACAGTCAAATGGACTCACGCCACAACCAATATGAGTTACAACCGTGTTGAACTTGGCATGAACATGGGAAAGGGCAATATACAGGTTTATAACTATCTCAACGGAAAACGAAAGAATATGTTCCGTGAATTCGCTGAGATGTTACAGACTGCTGCGTTCCTGACCCCATCCAGTGCAACTGACAAGAAAAATCCGCACGGATTACCTTCTTGGCTGAGTATCGGTACCGATGGTTCTACTGGTGCATTTACCGGTTACAACGGTCACTACAATGACGGCAGTGCTCCAGGTACAGCTTATTCGGTAGGCGATATTGCTTCGAGTGCTTCGAGTAATGCAAGATATGCAAGTTATTACGCAGATCATGGCGGAGCTTTGGGCGATAACCTGATCGCATTGCTTGACAGGGCGACCAGAAAAACCTATTTTAATCCGCCTATTCTGCCGAACGCTTCTACCGGTGCCCCGGTAACTACATGGGGTAATTTCAGATATTACTCCAACGATAATGTTATCGGAAATATGAGCAGTTATGCTCTACATGCTGACGACGCTGTCGGTAAAGACCTGGGCAAGTATGCGGGATTAACCATTTACAAAGGTATTCCGTTTATTTATGTTCAGCAACTCGATACAGCCAATACAAGTACTTACGGAACGGATCCGATTTTTGGAGTCAATCATGACTTCTTCTATCCGATTGTGCTTACAAGCAACAATTTCGTTATTGGCAAGCCGGTACCGAGAGACCAACAGCATCTTGTCTTAAAGGTGCATCTCGATCTATCATACGCTTATGTATGTATAAATCGTCAAAGGGCTGGGTTCTTAATTAACCAGCAATAGTTGAAAAGTGAATTGTAGATAATTGCGGGCAACCAGCTTGGATTAGTTGAAGGCCATTAAGCCAGATCGGGAGAGACGTAACCGACTGGCTGGCAGTTATCTGCATACTTTACGTCTTAAAGGAAAACTGAAATGAACAGTCAGTTTGGGACTAACATAAATGAAATTCGTATCAAGAGGGTTTACTACGAAGGTACCAGTACTATTCGTGAAGGTATGCCTGTCTGCTACAATTATGACACCACGACCAATATTCTTGGTTGGAGTGATTCTTCATCCGTGAAGGGATCGACCACGGCAGACGGTTATCAAAACGAAGGTAAATACCTCCGGGTAGAAGATCCTTCTTCAACCAATTATCAGTGGTTCGCTGGAGTGGTCCACAGCAGTGCCTATGCAGGCAAAGCAGGACCTCAGTGGATCGATATCGCCCTTCCGACCGGTGCAATTATCCCGATTTGGGCATACGCCGCTTGTACGGCAAATGTGACGGTTCTCGGCCTATCTGATGGGCTGGCTTATTTTGCACAATCGACCGGTGACGATGATCCTATCGGCTGTGCGATTGCCATGGAAACCGTGGACAGATCAAGTACCGCCGGGCTCGTTCTGGCGAAGGTATTCCCGACCGGACAGGTTATCGTTGGTAGTAATGCTTATTTCCTGCCTTCTTCTTATCGGAATGGCAGATGTTACGGCTTTACTGTCAATGGTGATGCCTTCTTCGGCGGAGTGGCCGGAGCACAGGAATATCTGGTACATTTTGTTGGCAGTAAATCCGTTGTAGCCAGCGGTGACTGCTATGGCGGTATTCTCAAGATCGCCGGCGAAAACGAAGCGGCACAGCCCGCAACTTATATTTTCAGGTCATTAAATGTGGCCTGTAACAATAGTGGAACTCTTGATAAGATCGAAAGCTTCCTCGGCGTGAAAAACGAGGGCGGTGCGACTGCTCTTGAGGTTATCGGCCTGACTATGAAGATCGAGAATTTCGGTACCTGTACAGGAGCCGGAACTACTCTCGGTGGTCTCGATATAATCATGGACAATGAAGGTACCGTTGCCGAAACAGAATTCGGTATCCGTATCAGGAATGAAAATGCTTCTGTTGCTACAGAAGTGGCTTCGGTTTTCAGGATTCAGGAAACCGGTGTAAATACCGGATTTACTTATCTGGTAAGTGTTGATGAACTTGCTACGATCAGTGCGTATGCCTCTACTGGCGATGCACCGGCTTTAGCAACCGGAGACATCATGATCCCGATCCGAGTAACCGGAACGACTACTACCTATTATCTTGTGGCAATGCAGGATGCAGGTGTATAAGATTTTATAAAAAGGGCGGGGCAATGTGCTCCGTCCTATTTTGAGTATGTGCACAGTATAGGAGACAGAACAATGAAGGTTCGAGTAAATCAGACATTATTGCAACGTGATGGAAAGCCGATCATTGATAATGCCGGCCGAGAAGATGCACAAGAAGCGTCTTTGAGGATCGCTATTATCAATTCCCTCGAGAGCATACTTGATACGGACAGAAATGAACAGCCCATAAAAAAATATGAGCGAAGCAAACTGGCCGATAAAGTATATGCTTTCGACGAAGTAGAATTTACGGTTGAAGAAATTGCCATGATTAAAGAGCGGATTGGCAAACTTTTCGGACCGTATGTTGTCAAGCTTTGCTGGGATATGCTCGAAAACAAGGAAATTACACCAACGGAGAATTAAAATCTCTGTCTCTATGTTTGTGGAGGCTTGGGTTCTCCGATACTCAGGCCTCCATTTTGAGGATAATGATGGCAAGTTTAGAATTAACATTTTCAGAGATATATCTTGAAGTCTGGAATTTAACAGCAGACTCTACAGATAAGACTACATATACCAAGGCCAAAAGTTTGGTATATCGTGGTTATCGGCAATTTCTTTATCCTATCAATCCCAGGACCGGCAGGTATCATCAATGGAGTTTTATGAAGAAGATATCCACTGTGAATACTATTGCTGATCAATGGGAATATGATTTGCCGGCTGATTTTGATTATTTCTTTATGATGCCTAAATTTGTAGCTGATACGAATTATCCGAATCCGAGCCCTGCTTCTGTTGAGAGAATAATTGAAATGCGATCACTGGGGATATCGGGTACTTATCCTGCATATTGTGCATTACAGGCCGGTCAGTATGCTCCAGCTACAGGTCAAAAATATAAATTATTGTTACACCCCCCGCCTAATGGTGTTTACGGTATAACGTTTGGTTACGTTATGAGTCCGCCAAAACCTACAGAGGATACCGATTGTTTTATCGGAGGCATGAAGGCTTCAGAGGCGATCCTACAATCCGCTTTAGCTGTTGCTGAACGAACGAAGGAAGATAATTCTGGTGTTCACACAAGAGAAGCAGCAAGGCTTATAGGTGAACTGATTAAAGCCGATGTTTCACACGCTCCAAGTACGGTCGGATATAATTTGAACCCGCAAGCTATTTTTGATTCTCCGGAAATTGCAAGAGAAATGCGGTGGATAGAAGCCGCGACTGATGTTTATGGTATATCTTAGAAAGGTTTAATAATATGAGTTCGAATACTCTTCCTAATGAACGTATGAAGGCATCTAATCTTTTTACGGCAAAACCTTCAGGTGCTTATACAGCTCAGGTCGGTGCTCAAAATTACATGGATCTGGTGGTTGAATATATCGACCCAGCTGCAAATGCCACGTGCACGATCCCGGACGGCAAATTTCAAGGCCAAGAAATTATTGTTTCTTTGTCCTCGAATGATAACAGCAAGACAATTACTGTCGGGTACAATGCAACTTCTGCGGCTCTTACCGCTGCCGGCGATGTAGTTCTTCTGAAATGGTGTGGTGCCGACTGGCAATTGCTTGTTGACATAACGACATAAGCCGAAGGAGGCTGTATGGCTCTCCGTGACTATCTCGTTTGTCATTATAAGATGAATGACGCCGCCCCATCTGCGGTTGTACTTGACGCACAGGGTTTTTCTAACGGCACAGCACAGAGAAATACTGATGTTCTAACTACTTCCGGCAAGACAGGGACGGCGTTATCTTTTAACGAGACCTCAGATTATATCAATACCAATAATCAGTTTCTTGACCTATTACGTTCCAGTTTTACTATTAGTTTTTGGGTTAAACTTGACGATGGTAAACCGGCCCATGTTACTGAATATGATTTTTTTGGTTCTGCAAGTTATGTACCATACAATTGGCTTGAATTTTGGTATTACTATCTTGGCGGAACAGGAAATATATCGTTTTTTTATAGGGCTAACAGGGGAATTGGGTGGGGTGATGTTGTAGATTTACCTGATGGCCCTACCGACTGGATTCATTTTGTTGTAATGGTAGAGCAGTCTACTGCCATCACGGCAACTTCTAAAGGTTACATGAATGGAAGTTCTATCGGTAGTGCAGGTCCCGCTTCCTGCAACATGGCCGAGTATAACAATCCATACAATGTCTGGTTGGGAATTACAAATTTTTATGATACACTTAAAGAGGGTCAGTTTTTGGGCGGGGCTATGGATAATGTAATGTTTTTTAATAAGGCATTAACCGAAGAGGAAGTTTTATATTTATACAACAGCGGAAACGGCATTGAAGATTTGCCTTATGATGCGGCTGGTGATATGGGCGAAGATCAGATTATTTGCTGTATGTGAGATTATTATGGATTGGATTGAAGTAAAACCAGCAGGTGATGCTAATAAATTTTGGTGGGGTGCGGCAATAGATTCCGACGGAAGTGTTCTGATGGCCGGCGGTGACGCAGACACAATATATTTATCTGTTAATTCAGGAGCAAGTTGGAATAACTCAAAACCTGCAGGGGATGTAGTTCAAACATGGCGATGTGCTGCTTCAAATTCTGATGGCAGTATTTTAATAGCAGGGTCAACCAATAAAAGATTATGGGTTTCTATAAATTCCGGAACGGATTGGAATGAAGTACGGCCAGTTAATGATGTAGATAGAAACTGGCGATGTGTCGCTTCGGATTTAGACGGAAGCGTTTTACTGGCTGGAATTGATTCTACAAGCGTGGGCAGATTATATATATCTTCTGATTTTGGAACAAATTGGGCCGAATTACGTCCAGCGGGCGATGTTAATAAACGTTGGCGAAGTGTCGCGTCTGATTCTGATGGCAGTGTTTTGATAGCTGGAGAGAATAGGTTGCACGTTTCTACAAATTCCGGAGTTGATTGGAATGAGGTAAAACCAGCGGGTGACGTAGATGCTGTATGGATAAGTGTAGCGTCAAATGCGAACGGAAGTATTCTGGTTGCTGGAATGTATGGGGGAAGGTTATATATCTCTCGTAATTCTGGAGTGGATTGGGGTGAATTAAAACCGATAGGTGAGGTAGATAAAAACTGGCAATCTGTAACATCAAATTCTGATGGAAGTATTTTGGTGGCTGGCGGCGAAAGGTTATATATTTCTTATAATTCTGGAACAAGTTGGGATGAAATATGGCCAGTAGAAGCCGCTGACTCCGATTGGCGGTGTGTTAAATTATCTACAGATGGAAGTGTTTTGATGGCCGGGGAATATAATGGAAGATTATATATAGGTACTGGCGAAGAATCTGGTACGAGTGGCAGTATGGATTTAAGTGAAGATCAGATTATTTGTTGTTTATAAGGTGATATTGTGACTTGGACAGGAAAAAGACCGGCCGGTGATTGGGGATTAAGATGGTCTCATATTCATATAGATCAGACCGGTAATACAATTGTGGCAATGAACGCAGACGCACAAGTCTATGTGTCTACAAATGCTGGAATTACGTGGACAAATATAACTCCGAATGTTAATTCATTGGCTTCATTCGATTATTTTGACATGGACTATGATTGTAGTTTTATGATAGTTGCTAATTTTAATACGCCTGATGAGTTGTTTACATCAACAAATGGTGGAACAAGTTGGACAGAGCGTGTGCCGGTAATAGGTGGTGAACAGTGGCGTAGTGTGGCTTGTGACGCAGATGGCAGTAACTTAATTGTCGGGGCTTCAAATGGGAGACTGTGGACTTCGGCAAACGGCGGAGTTAGTTGGACAGAACGAAGACCCGCCGGAAGTGCGGACAAGAAGTGGTATGGCGTAGCGTCAAACTCTGACGGTACTATTTTATTCGCAGCTATATATAATGGAAGGGTTTATAAGTCTACTGATTCAGGGGCAAATTGGGCTGAAACCCGGCCAAAAGGTGACGCAAATGGTGCGTGGGGTGGGATTGTTGCAAATAAAGACCGTACTATTTTTGCTGTGTATGAGTTATCTGCCGGTAGAATTTACATAACATCGGATTATGGTGCAAACTGGAGTGAGTTGAGACCAGCCGGGGACGTGGATAAAAACTGGCAATCGGTCGATATTGACAATGATGCCAGTCATTTAATTGCTACGTGCGGGACAGGTGAAGTTTATATTTCTACAAATAGCGGCTCAACATGGTCAAGTAATATATCGCCGGATATACTGAACTCCAACTCAAGAAGTGCTATAGGGCCAAATGGAAGCATTGCCATGGTTGGTATCAATGGCATAATCGGGGGCGGGGGAGGTCGTCTTTATACCAGTACCGATCTTGGTTCGACATGGACTGAACGAAGACCGTCGGGCGATTCAGATAAGGGTTACGCTTGCTTGGCCCATGACTCTGATGGCAGTCATTGGATAACTGGTCAGTTTAATGGACGATTGGCATTATCAACGGACTCTGCGGCTACTTGGAGTGAAGCACAGCCTATTGATAATGACGACCATTACTGGTACGCCGCAGCGATGGACTCTGATGGCAGTGTAATACTTGCCGCCGAATTTGATGGTAGAGTTTATCTTTCAACGGACAGCGGTGAAAACTGGGCTGAAACGCAACCTATTGGTGATGTTGATAAACGCTGGACTGTTCTTGGATCTAATTCTGATGGTAGTATTTTGGTGGCTGGCAATGGTGATGGAGAGTTTTATACATCTATTGACGGCGGAAATAACTGGAGTTCTGTTGAGGTTCCGGAATGAATGGATTTTTTGCAAATGGTATTATTTTTGATGATGAAACGGTATGGTTAATCGGCGATGATGATCAAGTATATGTTTTTTCAGATTTTGAATACCCCCCGGAACCCGGTGTAAATGGTAGTATATCGGTTGGCGAAGATCAGATAATATGTTGTATGTAAAGGAGCATTGCGATGTCAGATATGATAAATAGTAATTTAACGAAAGTTCCGGATGGGAACAAGTGTGGATCTGTCCGGGTTACAATTGCCAGTAATGTTGGGCAAGGCAATGGAGGTACCGAATTGCCCTGTAAAATGGTGTGGATGGTAGCAGCTTCGGCCAATACTGGTGATGTACGTTTCAGGGTTGGAGCGGTATGTACGGCAATTACCGGTGAACCGATGCCGAAATTCGGTACGAATAATTATCGTATATGGTTGCCGATAGATGATGTGTCAAAACTGTATTTCTATGGTAGCGTTGATGCTGATGTTGTGGATATTACTTTTACGAGGTAAGCCATGAAACTTTATTTTCCTTATGGAGGTTTGTCCCGCGTATTAGCCTCGCGTGAACAGCCTCCTACTACTACGCCTTTGGCTAAGAACGTTCGACTTGTTGATGTAGACAAAAATCTTTCCAGAGGCGGAACGAGGCCCGGAGTGATCAAAGCCTATACCAATCAAGTTGGCGGTGCCTTTCCAGTTGTAAAAATAGTTTCTGTAACAACGACTTTCTTGGAATCAGAATAATGTCGGTTAGTGCTGTAGTTGATATTCATATAGATTTTGATGATAGTGATACCTATGATCTGGCTGGAACTTTTGAAATGGAGTTGGTGACTGATTGGTATCGATGTTATGATCCAACTATTCCAGTAACTATCAGGTATTATCCTGCATACGATGAAACTGATTCAGCTATCGAATTGGAATTATATGAGGTTCATTCCGGTTATAATAGTTATTGGAGCCAATTGGTAGAAGATGAAACAAACGTAATTACCTTTGACGATCCGGTTGCAGGTGCAATAGGGGAGGGTGACAATAATGGCACTGCGTCTGGAAGTGTTTCGATAACCGGATATTTAACTACTGTTCCTAACGTTGTTGGTCTTACCAGAAATGCAGCTGAAACTGCGATCGTAAATGCCTATTTAACTGTTGGTGATATTTCTGAAGTTCATAGTGAAACAATTGAAGAAGGATTGGTAATAAGCCAGCTTCCGGGGGCCGGTTCGGTTGTAGATACTGGCACACCTGTAAGTTTGCTTATGTCATTGGGTCTTTCTATAGCTCCGCCAAAAGCTACAACACCGGGTCCATCCAACGAAGCAAAGAACATAAGCCGGTTGCTTAGTGAATTGACATGGGAGGTACCTGAAGCATGATATTGTCAAAAATTTACATTGACGATGTTTATCAAGGAGAGACTTCCGGTACTACTTGGGACGTAAGCGAATATGCTTTTGAGTTTGATGGTACCTATACTTGGAGAGTTGATACATACGATACAACCAACGAATTAACAACGACTGGTGATGATTGGCTTTTTACGGTTAAGAAAAATTTTCCTGAAGATCGTCCGGATGATTATGATCCGACTTTGATTTATGCTACGGATGGAGTGGATCCCGATTCTCTTAACTGGAGCGATCCTTATGACTTTCCCATTGAACGATTGGGCGGCGGTCGATATAAAAAGCAGATACTTGCAATTGGTACGAATAGTAAAATTTACTATGGAGCAATAGAGTAATGAGTGTATGGCCTGATGATCGTCCGGTAGATTATGATCCCGAAATGGGATACGATGAGACTAATCAGGAGTGGACTGATAGTGTGGAGCTGATACAGAAAAGTGGCGGCAAGAATAAGCAATACATTGTCGCTGTAGGTAACTTGAAAATTTATTATGGGACCTTGGGCTAATGGCAAATCTTTCCTATTTGAGTACTGGTGATGGTTATAGACTCGGTACGAATAACCTTGATACCGATGGGTATTTTGCTGCTATACCGGCTTTTCAAAGTGTTTATTTTTGCGATGGCCGGCCAGTTGATAATCATGGTTATCATAAACTTAATTTCATTGGTACAAGGATCGAATTCGATACACCGCCCACGGGGGCTTATACTGCCAATGAGATAGTCACACAAGATCAGGGCGTGGGGGGTATCGCCAAGGGAGTTTATATCGAATGTATCGATGTTTCCGTAACAGGTACAATGAGCGGTGATTTTACACTTGGCGAACAGGTAACACAGGCCACGACTGGAGCGGTTGGCTATGTGGCTTATAGTGCTGATCCGATAGTATACATATATCCTGTATATGGAACTTTTACGACCGGAGCCTATACGATCACTGGAGCAGTTTCCGGAGTGACTCTTGCGAATCCGACTGCTGTTTCCACGATCGGTTATTATCATTTTGTATTCCGGACAACAACATTAGAATTCGATACTACTAATGCGGTAATTGGTGCAGACAGTGGATCGAGCGGGGTCCCGTATGATGTTGATAATCCGCCGCATTGGCTGCCATGGGCTCCAACTGCAGGGGTTTTTCCGGATGGCGGATCTGATGCTGCCGCTTTATATTTGGGCCGAATTTTCTTGAATGACATATTTCACCCAAACCAGTGGATGTGTTCGAGGCAGGGGGATCCGCTGGACTTCGATACGAGTGTGGATGAGACTGATCTTGGCGGGGCTTCCTCGAGTCAGGTTTCTGATGCCGGACTTGTTGGAGATCAGATAATAGGATTTATTGCATACAAGAATTATTATTTGATTTTTGGTTGTGCTACTCAAATGTGGATTCTTCGAGGAGATCCCCGGCAGGGTGGTTCGATCAGTAATTTCAGCTACAACGATGGGTTATTCAGTCCGGAGTCATATTGTTGGGATGAATTCAATAATCTGTATTATATGGGCTTGACTGGTTTTTATAAATTGCCTCCGGATATCGCTTCGTCTGATATTCCCCCGGAAGATGTACTTGCTAAGAACTATCCTAATCTGGTCAGGAGCCTCAATCTTAACCGCAGGACCGACCGGGTATCGATGGGATATGATAAGGATCGTAAAGTTGTAAATGTCACAGTCTGTATGAAAGATGGAACTTGGTCAACGAGTTTTGTTTATGATGTTCGATCGAGCGGTATCTTCCCGGAAGAATATCCGGGCGTTGCAATTCCGGCCTGTTATTATTTCCATGACTCATACAGGGCGGATCAGAGAGCTCTTCTTATGGGCGGCCAAGATGGTTTTATTCGAAAATTCGATGAAGCTACTAAGCATGATGTTACTACAGACAGTACCGAAGCTATAGAAAGTTTTGTCATGATCGGACCGGTGGAATTGAGCGAAGTAACCAGAGGCGAAGGCGTTATAAATGAAATTCAGATCGATCTGTCCGAAGAAAGTGATAATTGTAGCTGGGAGCTCCATGTAGGAAAGACAGCTCAGGCCGTTGCTGATGCTATTGAAGATGGAGCCACGGCGTTCGCCAGCGGTACCTTTGATGTAAGTACGTCGGTCCAGAATTCGATTAGGACAAAAATAAGGGATCAGTGGTTTGCAATTAAGTTGTATAATGTAACAGAGGACAAGGCTTGGTCCTTTGAAGGTATAGAAATAGATGTTAGAATTGCCGGCAAAGCAAAAGGAGCATAAATATGGCGTTCCAAAGTACGAGTCTTGTAAGATTAAATAACACAAAAAAAACATCACAGTCCTCTTACAGCAAAAAATACGAGGAAGCGATCGCAGCGGCCAAAAAAGCTATTTCTGTTTCCAGTCAGCCGGTATCTGAGTATCAACAGGCGGCGGATCTTTATGCCCCGGGTGGATCATTCGGAGCCGGCCAAAGGCAGGAAATAGAATCGTCTCGTAAAAGGGATCTTGCTGCTTCGTATGGCAATCTTGTTAAAAGTGGTATGTGGAGCGGTAGCAGCTCTACGGGGGCCCAAATGGCGGCTGGAAAGACCGCACAGCAGTCCGTATTGAATCTGGAGGATCTGCGATACAGTAAGTATGCCTCAGCTCTGGAGGCTGTAGGAGCTGCCAAAACGGTCCAGCACCAACAGGAGGTCCAAGCCTATCAGACTTTGGCCGATATAATTTCCGGACAGGCACAGACTGAAAGATCTGTATCTGCTCAAACCAGTATGAATACTTCAAATGTGGCCGCACAAATGCAGAAGGTCAATGCTGAACAGAATTCATACGACAAAGCAATGAAACAGGCTGAGGCTGACAAAAAGACTCAATTGGCAGAAGCCGAGAAGGATCGAAGGGCAGCGGTTTCAGCTCAGGAATATGAATATGCAGCGGCACAAAAAGCCAAGCGGTATAGTGGTGGTAGTACAAATTCGGCACAAAAGATATTAAAAACTTTAGGACTATAATGAGACTTGCTAAGGTACCCCCGAACGACTGGACGGTCGTCGAGCATAACTTTAATCTTGTTAGCAAGATGCTCAATCAGTTTCTATCAACTGACTCCAGCCCTACCTTTGACGGTCTTACTATAAGCAGTCTTACTATAAGTGACTTAACTGTGTCAAGACTGATTTCTACTGATGCCAGTAAAGCTCTTGCTTCGACAAATTTATCAAGCTGGGTAGCCGGAACTGCTAATCAAATATCAGTTGCCAACGATGGTGACGGTACGATAACACTTTCAACGCCGCAGAATATTCATACGGCGGCAAGCCCTACATTTGCCGGACTGACACTTAGTGGTTTAACTGCTGGCAGGATACCTGTTGTAACAACCGGGGGCCTGCTGGCTGACAGCGAGTATCTTCTTTGGGACAATACTTATGGTGAACTGCACCTAAAGAGTACAACGGCCATATATTTTGGTGAGGATTCCGAGAGTTATATCTATCACAATGGCTATTACATGAGGATTGTCGATGACGACAGTATTCATCTTGATGCCACTGCTGTTGTTGCCTCTGGTACTGTTGGGGCCGGAACACTTACCATTGGTTCTGGAAGCATTACAGATTCGTCCGGAGCAATATCGTTTGGTAACGAAAACTTGACAACAACAGGAAGCATAACAGCCGCAAGCGGAACATTTACCGGTCTTACTGATGGTACGGCTACGCTAACTGGCGGTAATCTAACAGGCATGGGAAATATTACCGGAACTGATGTTGATATAAGTGCTGGTACTGGTGATTATGTCACTACGGGAAACATGGCAGTTGGAAGTTCAATTCTATCTACAGATAAAATTAGGGTGTATCAGAGCGTAAGCAATCCTAATGCCATATACACCGGACTTTCCGTAGAACAGTACCTTCAGGGAGCTGCATCTGGAACCGTAAGGGGTTGGGGTTTATCTTTTGATACTTATCACCAAGTGACCAGCGGAAACGTGGCTGATTGTAGGGGTATAATTGGATATGCGTGGCACAAATCTGCGCGTTCTATTTCCAGGATGACGGGTGGACAGTTTGCCGTTGTAACCAGCACTGGTGGAACAGGTACTGTAACAGACTTTGATGGACTCCATAGCATAGTGTCTTGTGATGTCGCCACTTCAATAACTAAAGCCAGTGGGTTATACACACAGTTAAATATAGGAGCTGGTACTATTGCTTTGTGCGCCGGGGTATATGTGCCTACGGCGACAAAGTCTACTGGCTCTGCCACAAATCTATTTGCGTTTTATGACAACGGGCAAACCGTAGGCACAAATAATTGGGGTCTTGGGATTAATACCACCAATAATTATATCAACGGAAATCTAAGGGTGGGTTCTGCCGTTGCACCAGTAAATGCTTTAGATATAACCGGTGCTTCTACCTTTGGTGATGGCGGGACGACTAATTATACTACGATATCCGCCATTGGAAACGTTACTTTTGCTGGTGCGGCAGGTCTTTATCCAAGGGTTTTATCACAGGCTGATGAGCCTGCCGCTGGAACAGGGGCGACACAACTCGATACAGGTGAACTATGCATGTGGATAGACAGTGATGACAGTACTTTGTGGCTATGTTACAATCAGGCCGGAACAATTAAGACTGTGGAATTAAGTTAAGAAAGGCACCAGTGGCAAACATAACAAGAACAAGTCAATCTATGCAGCCGCAGCAATCCGGTAAAACTACTGCTAAGAAGTCTAATCCGTTTCCATTTCCCGGATTCAGAAATGCAATGAACGTATCTACTCCTGAAGAATTGACACCTCCTATACCTCCGGCAATGACTGAGCCTACTGTAGAGGACGTAAGACAGAAGTACGAACCGACTGAATTTGACACGCCTGTAGAGGTTGCTCATAAACAACTTGGCTTACGCAGGCTTACGATGGACACAGCCATAAAAGCCGATTATATCAACGAAAGAACTTCAGCCGGCGAGGATCCTTATCTTATCAATCTTGCCTCAGCCCGTCATACTTTGCTACAGCAGAAAATACATCGTTGGAATGAGGAATTGGAAATAGGCATAAAGACAATTCGTGAGGATCCGCGATTCAGTGATGAAGAGAAGTCTGCTGCGATCGAGCTCTATCTGGCAAGATCTCAGGATCCGATATCCGTTCCGGCTCCAAAGAAGAAAACGCCCTTGACTGCTGACAGTATTGATAAGATGCTGAAGTCTGATGCCGGCTTGAATTTACCGGAAGAAGATTACGCAAATCTCGAGGAACTTCGTGACGAATTATCCAGAAAAGAGGCTGAGCGGATACTTCGAGTAAATAAAAGAAAACAGGAGGCAACTGTCGGACCGGAAACTCCTCAGCAACCAGACAGAGCGGCATTACTGCTGGAATATAAAAAACTTGGTGGATCCAAAACAAACGAAGGCAGAGTATTTGCAGATAAATATCTAAAGTAATGTTATGGCTAAAAACTTTTACGACCAATTAGACCAGGAAGCGTCTCAGATAGCGGAACCTGTTCAACCTGTAGCAGTGCCGCAAGCTGCTGTTTCTCCAGTAAAGAATGATTATGCTGATCTCGATTCTGAGGCTGAGCTTGCAGATAAGGCAGATTATACTATTACAGCGATCGAGAATATGGGTTTAGCAGAAAGAGGATTCAAACAATATCTGAATAAGACGGTATTGGAAATGTCCGAGCAGTCAAGACCAACATCTGTAACTGTTGATTCTTTAACCGGTATGATGGCCGCAGCAAAAGAAATGGAACCGGATTTATTTGTACCGTCCGAAGGTGGACTGAAAAAACAAAAACGAGTAAGTTTCATGGAAGGTCTTAAGGCTGTTCCTAAAATATGGTGGGCTATAACGAAAGGGTATTACGGTAAAAAAGGTACAGAGGATAGAATAGCAGCTCATAATGCCCTGAAGGAAGAACGTGGATCTTATGAATTTGATGTTCCAGCTGCTGAAAGTTTCGGGGAATATGCTGTTGATATCGGTGCCGGCATTGGTGCATTTATGACACAGCTTGCCATTGCCAAAAAGATTATACCCCCGGGGACTGTTATTTCAGATACCGTTGCTTGGGAAATGATCAATCGTGTAAATGGTGGCAAGCCCGGTGAAGGTGTAGCTATGCACGCCGCTTTCAGCTCTGCAGGGGTTGCTGGTGAAAAGATCGTCGGAAAGATACCAGGAAAGAAACTGATAGCTAAGGTTGCACGTGGGGCCCTTGGTCCTGCTCCTGCTTCTATTGCAATGGGTGGTGTTGCTGCCGCCGGCGGTGCGTCTCCTACTGAGATCGCTATACAGGCTGGTATCCCTTATGCTCACGCCGGCATTAAGGGTATAAAGTCTACGATCGGCGAAGCAAAACTCAAAAGAACAATAGGCAAAAAGACCGGCGAAGTGAAATTGACTCCGGAACCTGAATTAACGATATCTCCTGAAGAACAGCGGATCAAGATCATAGAGCATAATAGAGCTGTAAGCAAGTGGATCGAGGCTGGTAAACCTGAAGGCAAAAAGCCGGTCCTGCCAGATCTCGGAGAAGCACCAAAGGCTAAGACTGAAGGCTTCGAAGATGTTCGAACCAAGATAAATACCGGATTATCGAAAGCGAAGAAGATTGCTGCAAAGCTGGTCAAGCCAGGGCAAAAGGCTGAGAGGATCCAGCGAGCTGCAGCATTTGAGAAATATAAAGGAGAACTGGTTGAAAAAGGTGTACCTGTCAGTGAAGCATTGAAACAGGCCAAGTCGAAACTGAAGGGTCCTTTGCTTGAACAACAACCTAAATATGAACCTCCTAAACTGGAAACTCAACAATGGGAGAAGATCAGCGAAGAGATAGACCGTAGTGGAAAGTTTCAGACTTACGAAAAGATTCGTGCTCAAAATGCCGTTGAAAATAAGTTGCGTAACGGCCAGCCTCTTCAGGACAATGAGATTGAATTGCTCTCGAGGATCTTTGGTCCTGAATTTGTAAAGGCAGCACGCAGGGTACAGCCATGGCAGGCTAAGGCATGGCGGAACTTCGAAGAGGTTATGAACTTCTGGAAGATCGGAGCAAGTTTCGATATTCAGATGAGGCGGCAAGCACGTTGGCTTCGAGGTAGACACCCGGTAATGTATGCCAAAGCTGTCGGTAAAAACGTAGCTGGTTATTTTTCGACCAAGGCAGCTGATAAGATTAGATTCGAATATTCCGGTGATCCGCTTCATAAACAGGCCAAGGCAGATGGTGTGGTATTTCTTGAGCCGCCCGGTAGACTGTCTGATGCTGTACCAGTGGGCCAGAGGATAGAATTCTTCAGAACGGCCCTGCCTTCCAAGATTAAAGGTGTAGGACGGTTGTATAAGGCTTCTCAGCGGGGTTTTGTAGAAAGTTTTAACTGGATGCAGCAGAAACTCTATAATTATAAAATAGATCAGTGGCATAATTCTGGCCGGCAGATCTCTCCGGAAATGAGGGCGGACCTTGCAGACTTCAATAATACTCTGCTGGGTTTTTCTCAGCCTAAAACAGATTTTGGTGCAAAGGCAAGACGGACCTTATCGGTTGCTATGTGGTCTCCTACTCTTACCTGGTCCAGAATTCGAACACCCAGCATGATCTTCAGTAATAAGGCAATGAGGACCGAAGTGGCCACAACGATGGCTTCGTATATTGGTACCGGGCTTATGATGATGTATGCAGCCAAAAGATTTGGAGGATTTGAGGTCGAATTTAATCCGCAGTCTACTGATTTTGGAAAGGTCAAGATCAAAAATACCAGGTTCGATGTATTCGGTGACGGCGGTCCTTATATCCGGGCTCTGGTACAATTCGTATCCGGACAGAAGAAAACATCGACTGGCAAGATCATAGATTATCCGAGAGGAAAAACATTAACAAATTTCCTTCGTAATAAGCGAAGTGCTTTTATAGATTTTACTTTCAGGATGATCACAGGTGAGTCTTATGCAGGACAGAAAATTTGGGAGTTGCCAGAGTGGGATGAGGTAAAGAAAAAAGGAAGCGGCTGGGTAGGACTTGCAAAACTTGGCGAAAAGATGACTGCTACTGAAGCAGGTAAGATCGCATTTTTCGGAGGTCGGGAAATTGTTAATACGTTCGCTCCGTTTTTCATGGAAGCCAGTGTTGAGGCTATGTATAACGATGGAATCCCGATAGGATTACTGGCCGGCACGGAGGAATTTTTCAGCGGTACAACACTTTCATATAAACCCACAAAAGCTGCTGAACTGCAAATGTTGAAGGATTCGGTCGCGGATCTGCATTATAATAAGAACTGGGAAGATTTGGGGCAAAGAGAACAGATCCAGTTAAACCGCAGATATTCATCTGAATTTGAACAAATGGGGCTCGAGGCACGCCGTGAACGGGCAAAGCGGACTGATTATGAATTTGTCGGAAAAGTGGTTGAAGAGTCAAAAGAGGCCGGCCAGAACGTATATAAGAAGCTGGATAAAAACTTGCAGAAAGCCATGAAAGATGCTAATGTTCCCGGTGACATAATAGGGCTTTCTCGCAGGGCCGGCAAGTGGTCTTTGAATGATACCCGATATGAGAGATATCAGACACTTACTGCAGAGAGATTAAACGAGATCCTGCCAAAGCTATTTAATTCGAAAAGTTGGTCGCGGTTAAGCGAAACGCAAAAAACTGAAAGGATTAAAGATATGATCACTACGGCGAAAACATGGTCAAGACGACGACTCGTTAAGGAGTCTGGATCATCGACAAAGACAAAATAATTAAACTGCAGGACGCAGAGATTGGTAAACTTAAGACGGCATTGCTGGTTAGCAAGGACAGTTATGTAGCCTTAAAAAAACAGGTAGAAGAACTCAGGAAAACAATACTTAGTGATCTGGTGAAAGGACATACTGATGATGGAAGAAAATTGCCCCGCTCATAGTGGTATTATAAATGATATTCGAAATCTCAAGGACAGCGAAGAGAGACAGTGGGATATTATTGATAAACTTCAAAATCGTTTACCTGTATGGGCAACGTTGACTATATCATTGTTGACATTTCTTTTAGGAGCATCTTTAAGTTATACCATAACGTAATATAAAATTTAAGGAGACAGAAAATGAAAAAGATTGGCGTTGGAATTTTTATAATTTGTTTGGTGCTGGTTTTTACAGCCGGCTGTTTTATGGATCAGTTCTGGCCGTCTGATCAGATATCGCCGGTAGCTGTAAAATATATCGGCAAAGATCCGAAGGATTTTAAGCTGCCTATCAGTACACTTGGTAACTTGAAAAACCTGAAGGCGGAAGCCGACAAAGTTCACCTTGATACGCAGGTCGAACTGCAGGCTAAACTTGCTGTTGACTCGAATACCTATAGTATGGCACACGCTGAATTAAAAGTTAAGATCGAGGAAGCCGAAAAGTCTGCAGCCCAAGCTGTCAATATCGGCTGGATGTTGGCTTCGGCCATAGCCGGCGGTGGCGGTATGCTGACTCATCTTAAAAAGGTCATGTATAGCGAAGAAGAACTTAACGCGAAGTTACTGGAACAAAAGGCAAAAATAAGCGGAAACGCTGTAACTTGATATTATTTCTCACCCTCCTCTTCGGGACGGTAGTTGTAAAAGGCTGCCGTCTCTTTTTATTTTAACACTGTCACAATTAGTTTTCTGTTCTTGTCATAGACTACTCTGTAGTTGATATCTTCGAATATCACTTCCCATACTGTCACGCGATTGCTCTGCCGGCGGATAAACTTGGCCTCATTTCGCTTGATCACGGAAACCAGACCATTGTGGATCCTCTTTGATAAGACGAAGCCTTTACGTTGAACACATCGCCGGGCTGCATGTATCCTTATCGAAGTTTCTTTCTTCATACCAACCAAGTCCGGGGTACGGGGATCTCGAGGTTATGCGGTTGCCATAGATGAAGGGTCCACGGGTGTACATTGACATAACTTGATTTTGCCGGGTGATATTGTATGACTGTCTCTTCCGGATTCCAGAACAGATCCTTTACCATACACATTTCGCCCCATGTAGGCATACGCTTTTTGTGTAGGATCGAGACACTGACATGATCCCAGCCTTCGCCCCAGCTGGCTATGAAGTGATAGTCAACGCCGCATGTTGAAAATATTATGTTGAGGCCGTCTGCTTCCCATCGGGCACCGAGATCCTTAAATACCGATTGTAGTTCTTCAAGTGTTTTCATCTTCAATCTCCTGTTTTAGTAGTTTTGCTTCTTCCGCGATACAAAAACCAGTCTGTATAGTTCTGCCGGTTCGTTTAACAACGCCAGCTTTTTCCAAGGCTTCTGGAATACCTTCATTTTCTGACCAGCCCTTCAGGATAACATATCCCTTACGAGGTACTCCGTCTTCCAGAGCAACGGTTGCTTTAAATAATGGTTCGCCTTCTAATGATCGACCACTAATAGACATACTGCCATTGGAGTAAAAATCAAACGATAGATAAACCAGTTCATCAATAAATTTACTTTTGATATATACTTTCATTTTAGGTTTCCTTCTCGTTTAATTAAATTTCGTCAAGCCACCATTGTGCCAGATATGCAAAATCTTCGAAGTTAACTATGCCGTCTTTATTGATATCGGCAAAATAATTGGCTATGAGATCCTGTTCGTGCAGTTTGTATCCTATGAATTCGGCCGAATGGTTATACAGCACCATGCCGGTACCTACGTGATAACAGTTCAATCTTCCGTATGTCATAGACAAAACTTGATAAGTTGCAGGGGATTTATATTCGCCATACAAAAGAGGTGTTTCCATGTATCCTCCCTGCAGTTCGACTCTTGCGAAGTTACCCGGGATATTCGGATCATCACTAAGAACAATTTTTTCGTGGGCTATCATTTTACTGCCCCAGTTTAAAAAGATAAAACCGTTGGTGATATATATGCTGTTAGCCTCTACAACGTCGCCCCTGTAATAGATCGTATCGGAATTGATTGTTACAGTATCCGGGTAGGCCATTACGGTACTGACAAAAAATGACACTATCAAAAAAGCTATTGTTCTCATTTTGTTCCTTTCAGTAAAGACTACCAATAAACTCTTGTATGGTGCACACACGATTACATTTTGCCGTCGCTCTGGATCCTAATTTCTTAATTCCTCTTTTATCTGCCATGATCATAATGTACCGGATATCCGGATAGTACTTTCGCAGCAAGGTTATTTTTCTTTTCGTACTCGGTTCAACAAAACCTTTGAATTCGTAATATGTTTTGCTGTCGTCATTTTCTATGATCTCAAAATCAGGAAGGTAGCTGCTGTCTGTGAACGGAAGTTCTCCGCGTTCATAAAACCAGTCCTTGATCTGCTTGGATTTTTTGAGTAGTTCGAAAAAGCCGGCCAGTTTGCCCTCTTTAAGCGATCGATAATCATAGGTCTTGCCTCCGATTGTAAGCCTGATTCTTTTGTTGTTGTATTGCTTGCAGATCCGCCGGGATCCCTCGAAGCCCATTTTATCCGTCATAGTCTGCGACCCCGTATTCATCCGGAAATACCTTTTAGTAATTTTCTGATAGCATTGCTTACATAAATCCAAGACGCATCAGAACATCTTGTTATTTTCAATTGTGGCATTTGTTTATTTTGCGAACGCATTATAAGTATTTGCATTTTATTAAGTCTAATAGGAGGCTTATCTGTCATAATCCGGAAACTCCGTACTCATCCGGCTTACCGCCTAATTGATCAGATACCATTTTGAGAAGTTTTTCACCGGCTTCTTTGAGCTCTTCGGTATTTCCTTTTTCAAACATTTCCCAGCCGTCGCAGATCTTGAATAATTTTGAAGCTGGTATAAAAGAGTCCTCGATCAGTAAATAGATCGGTTTGTCCATAAGCAGGGCAAGGCCCAAGTGTGCCGCTGTCTCAATACTTTTGTGATAGTTGTCTGTGATCAGTGCCACGAAGGCAGCGGATTTTGAAAGATCGTCGCGTAACCTGTCAAGCGGATTTCGTGGTATCTTTTTGATCATAAGTCCGCCGATACTGACATGGTGTTTCATCGCCATCATCATTCTTTCCAGTTCTTCCTTCGAAGGAGTCTTGCCTTCTGAATGAAACTCGAAGTCTTTGAGGATCCATTGTCTGATTTCATTATCGCTGGTCGGCCTGAACCAGACGTATTGAGGCTGAATATCCTGCGGGCAATTGTACATCACGGATTGAGCTGTCAGATTGTGACAAGCATCGCAGATTATCATAAACGGGGTAACACCTTCGCAACCTGTTACTGTTATCATAACATTGTGGCATTTTTCGCAAATATAGCGGTTTATTTGACCTTCCTGTTCCATTTTTTCACCTTTCTTGTTTAAGGCCCCTGAGAGGCCCTGTGTTGCATTTTCTCAAATATCCGCCCAATGGGTCGGCTCAAGGGCAGTTTGATAGGCTGTTGCGTCTGCATTTAGCTCCATTCACCGCTTAAAATCTTTTCTTTCCAGTTCGGATCCGGCTCCGGGATATAGATACCCCATATGCTCGACGAATGATTCATAATATTGTCAATGAACTCTACAACCTGCTCTTTACCTGCATCACTAAGTGTTATCTGTTCGCCTTCGTCGTCCTCCATGGGACAGACACCGTAAAAGTATTCCTTGAATAGAGTCTTTGAAGGCGGTACCCCTGTAGGCTTGTCAAGTTTGAGCAGATAGGAAGTATCCCAGCCACGTTCTATAAATTCGGTTATCAGATACATTATACAATGTCCGAAGATAGTCTTGACCTGTTGGTGTGTCTTAGGGCTTCGAACCCTTGTTAAAGTTTCCTTGAACCTTGCACCTTCCGGTTGTTTTTCAAGGTACATAAGCCTGTCCCTTGCCACAAGTGACGGATATACAAGCTGACCATTTTTCTTAACACATGGGAAATCCATCTCTACTCCAATATCAGAAGGGAAGATCGTCATCATCGTCCGGTAGTGATTGATCTTCTACACTATTATCCCGGTTATCATCACTCGGAGCCTGTCCGCCTTCATCATCGCTATCGCCTGACTGATATTTTTTATACTCCTCTGATAATTTGATTTTCTTTTGGATCCAGTCTGGAACAAAATCCGGGATCGGAAAACCTTCTTCTTCGAAGTCATACAGGATAATGTTATTAACAGGCCTGAGTATTGTTTGCCCTTTCATTAGGTGACCTATACCTGAGATATTAACGTATTCTTTATTGTCATTGCCGATTGATTTTGTAAGTGTAAGCAGGCAGTTGGCTTTAACAATAGTAGTCAGATCGAAGCTTTTCTTTTCTGCTTCTGTGAAAGGTTTGCTTCTCCACGAGATTAAATGTTTGCACAGATGCGATTCACCATACAGACTTTTTGTATAATCCTGAAATACTGTTCGCGGTACAGGCTGTCCGTCTACTGTAATTTTCTGATCGGGGATTTCGAACAGGATCCTTATCTTTTCCGCTGCCTTGCCTCTGTTGTTTATATGGGTACCAAGTGTTA
>Ga0265297_10002114_pt1 | contig 42210 bp, 29 predicted proteins | sample Munlanlwell13791_FD_192502 | JGI IMG/M metagenome (GOLD analysis project Ga0265297, IMG submission 192502) | Leachate microbial communities from a municipal landfill in Southern Ontario, Canada - Leachate well 137-91 | ecosystem: Engineered > Solid waste > Landfill > Unclassified | place... | reverse complement strand
GAAAAAATTAACTCTTTTTATAGTCATGACGGCTATTACCATATTTTCCTATGGTCAAAGCCAGTTTTATAAGAAATATTCTGCCTACGAAGGCATGACAAAGGTGTATGTTTCTCCTTCCATGTTTTCTCTCTTCGATGAAGGCAATGAAATCAATATTTCGGGAAATGTCAATATTTCCAAAGTCACAAAGAAGTTGTCCGGACTCTACATTCTTTCAACTGAAAATCCAAAATATATTACCGAGATGCGGAGTGATTTCGAGAAGCTAATCAAAGCCGGTACATTCGAACTGCTTATGGAAATGGAAGAGGGTAATGAAAAATGCGTGATCTATGTATCAAAAAACAAAGACATTATTACCGATATGTATATCTGCGCAAACGACGGAAGCGAATTTAACATTATCTACCTTACCGGGGAGATTACCCAGGAAGACATGAAAGGTCTGGTTGCGGAAATGAAATAACAGAATGTTGGTTATCTGTTAAAAATCCCTACAAATAGGGATTTTTTTTTGTGCTTTTATTCCTTTACTTTGCATGCCACCGAAAAAAAAAGGGCATTTTGATTATTTGCCTAGATTTGTACTTTATATATTATGTCAGCATGAGGAAGATTTTACTGTTTTTTATTACCGTAGCCGCTGCTACCTCTGTTTTACATGCCTCACAATGGAAATCTGTTGTTGCCGTTGTGGTGGACCAGACAACCCACTCAAGGCTGTCTGCAGAAATTGATCTGTACCTGAACGCAATACGCGAAGAAGGAAAAGGAACGGTCCTGATTATTGACCGTTGGCAACATCCCGATTCAATCCGTGCCGCCCTGAAGCATGAGTACCTGAACAACCACCTGGAAGGAGCCATTCTCATTGGAAACATTCCGGTAGCCATGGTCCGCGACGCCCAACACCTGACCACAGCTTTTAAAATGGACCAGACAAGGGACCGGAAGGAATCGTCTGTACCTTCGGACAGGATCTATGACGATTTTGATCTCTCCTTCGATTACCTGAGTCAGGACCCGGATTCCACCCTCTATCACTATTACTCCCTGAGAGCAGACTCTCCACAGTATATTGCGTGTGATATCTATTCATCGCGCATTAAGGCACCGGCTATTCCGGGCATGACTCCCTGCGAGGCCATTGGTGCATTCCTTACCAAAGCGGTTCTGCAAAAGCAACAGGCTGCGAAAATGAATGATATACTGCATTTTGCAGGTCACGGATACAATTCCGAATCTTTCAGCGCCCGGATTGATGAAGGCTGGACCCTTAAGGAGCATTTTCCTTTCTTAGGTAAAAGGCCAGGGGCTCAACTTCATTTTATCAATTTCGATTCCGACCCGTTCATCAAGACCCGTTTGCTGGGGGCTTTGGCAGAAAAAGATCTGGATCTGGCCATTTTACACCATCACGGATCTGAATATGCGCAGCTGTTGAACGGAAATCCCAACACCAGCGTTGCCTCGCAATATATAGACTATGCAAAGATGTTCTTCCGCGACAAGATACGCAGTGCACGCGATACAGTCAAAACAAAGGCCTATTACCTGGAGAATTACGATATCACCGAAAACTGGTTCAAGGGATGGAACGACCCCGTAATCACTCAGGAGGACAGTCTTTTTTCGGCCTCGATGGATATTAATATTCCCGATCTGTACGGATTCCGTGCGGGCGCCAAAGTCATTTTACTGGACGCCTGTTTCAACGGATCTTTCCACCTGAACGATTACATAGCCGGATACTATCCTTTCAATAAAGACAGCCGGACGCTGGTGGTAAAAGCCAACAGCGTAAATACCCTTCAGGATACCTGGACCAATGAACTCGCAGGGCTTCTTAATGCAGGCGTTTGTGTGGGCAATTGGGCAAAAGGACAAATGACGCTGGAATCGCATTTGATAGGCGACGCCACTTTCCACTTCTCAAACGAATACCCGGGGTCTAACCTGGACCGTGATATCGTGAAAGAGAAGCATAACAACAAATTTTGGCGGTCTATGCTGAAAAATACATATCCCGAGTTCCGCGCACTGGGAATTAAAATGCTGACAGCCAACAAGGCCGTATCACCCGAAGACCTGCTCGACCTGGAATCGACCGATGAAAGTCCCGTAGTAAGGCTCCAGGCTTTCATGTCTCATATGAGGTATGCAGACAGTTACCTGCCTCAGGCGATCATACGCGGACTGGAAGATTCTTATGAGTTGCTCCGGCGTATGGCAGCACTTTATGCTGCAAAAAACGGTTCTCCGCGGCTCATGGGAACAGTGGTCAGTACGTTTATAAACCCAACAACCCCGTCCCGCGTTGCTTTCCAGCTTAATTATGGCATGAACCAGTATCCCGCCGGGGAACTTATTGAATGCATTGAACAGATTTATGCGTTAAATCCTTACTATCCCTCCGGGGAACGGATGGAGAAGATAAAGGAATCAATATTAGCTAATGCCGAAAACCAAAAGAAGGAATTCATGGCGCTTGCAGATTCAACAGAAAACCGCAAAAACAAAGTCTTTACCATTAAGGCCCAGCGAAACTTGTGCCAGCCCCAATACCTGGAACAGATGATTGCCATGCTGGAAAATTGTGAAGATACAGAAATGCGTGTTCTGATAGCCGAGACACTCGGATGGTACACCCACTCGTACAGAAAAGACTATATTGTGGAACAATGCAGAAAGATTGCCGCCGGAGAGAAAGAAGCGGTCGTAAAACTCGAACTGGAAAAAACTATCAAAAGACTAAATAAAAACATTTAACCCAAAAACACTGACATTATGCAAAAATCACGTCTGATTTCTATACTATGCCTCCTGCTGGTGTCATTGGCCGCCACTGCCCAAAACAGAAGCGCCAATAACGCATCGGTAAGGGGTGTGGTTTTAGAACAAGGAACCAATGTCCCCGTAGAATTTGCCGTTGTAATCCTGTCGCCTTCGCAACAGCATACTACAACCGATAAAGAGGGACGGTTTGAATTCAAACAGGTTGAGCCGGGTCCTTCTACCTTAACCATTCAGTTCGTGGGCATGGAAACCCTTGAACAGAATATTGAAGTGGCTGCCGGAAAAGCACATGAGTATTCATTCGAAATGGTTACGGCCAATTTCCGTCTGGAAGAGGTAACGGTAACCGCTACGCAAAACAGGGCCGGACAGGCCACTGCCTCGAACATATCCAGGCAGGCAATGGACCACCTGCAAACGAGTTCCATTGCCGATATCATGGCATTGCTCCCCGGCGGGTCCATTGTAAATCCTACCTTGTCCAGCAGTACTTCCATTACCCTGCGTTCTACCTTCGACGGAGTGGGCTCAAGCTATACCACTTACGGAGCCGAGATGAACAGCCTGGGAACAGCCATTATCGTGGACGGCGCGCCGGTTTCCAACAACGCTAACCTGCAGACGCTTGCTGCATCTATCAGCGGAGGAGCAGACAATACCACATCCGGGGTGGATATTCGCGGATTGTCTACCGACAACATCGAATCCATTGAAGTGATCCGCGGTATTCCTTCTGCCCAGTACGGGGACCTCACCACCGGCGCCGTAATAGTAAAATCAAAAGCCGGGAAGGACCCCCTGAGTATTCGCCTGAAAGCCAATCCCAATACGTACCAGGCCTCGGCCTCTAAAGGTTTCTCACTGGGCACAAATGCCGGAAATATGAACCTGAGCGGAGATTACGCCTACAGTACGGCCCGGCTTTACGAAGCCTATGACTACTACCAGCGTTTTAACGTGAAAGGGCTCTGGACCAAAACATTCGGAGAGAATTTCAACACCAATACTTCGCTCGACCTGAATTACCGGAAGGACACCCGGGAACAGAACCCCGATGATGAACGCAGTCAGTATTCAACCAGAGGAGAGGAAAAAGGACTGCGTCTGAACAGTTACGGAACATGGAATATACAGAAAGGCTGGCTGAAATCGTTGAACTACAGCCTCTCGTTCAGTTATGCAGACAAACGCAATACCGTATCGCAACTGCTTACCAATGCCGAATCGCTTCACTCCACCTGTATATATGACGGAGCCGTGGTTTCTAACGCTTATAACAAAGACATTTACGATATTAACGGAAACAAAATCACCAATATCCCTGCGGGGGTGAGCGATGCCTACGTTACCATGCTGCCTTATACGTATTTTTCAACTTACGATATCCTGGGAAAAGAACTGAACGGTTATGCCAAGCTCACTGCCAATTTCAATAAAAGATGGCAAAACGTGAACAACCACATACTCATAGGGATGGACTATAAGACGGACGGCAACCTGGGTGAAGGCAAGGTGTATGACGACACCAAACCGCCTTTCCGGAGCGCATCGGGAGCCAATTCTTCCTATCGCAAAAGACCATACAAAGACATTCCCTTTATTCATCAGATAGGCCTTTTCCTGGAAGACACCTATAAACAGACGTTTGGAAAGAACGAGCTGAATATCACTGCCGGAGCCCGTTTCGATTACATTAACGGCAAAACGGTACTGGCCCCCCGTCTGAACGGAGCCCTCGAGCTCTTCTCCGGAACAGTTACCCTTCGCGGCGGCTGGGGTATTACCGCCAAAGCGCCTACTGCCATTTACCTGTATCCCGAGAAAGCTTATTTCAACTACAATAATTATTATTACGACGGTACGGGTGATATTGTATCGACCATCCGCGTATTTGACACATCAAACCCCGACTTGGAAGTGGCTAAAAACCGCAAGGCTGAAGTCGGGTTCGATCTTAAGTTATTTGGCAAATACCGTCTTTCTGTGACGGCATACGATGAGCTTATGAAAAACGGGTATAATCTGGGATCCGATCTCAGCTCATACCAACTGATAGAGTATACCAAATACAACGCAGTTAAGAATGCTGAAGGCAATTACGTACCCAGTCTCGACAGAACGTACAATATCTTCTCTTCGTATGCAAAACCGCTGAACAATATCTATTCACATAACCGCGGTATTGAGTTTGATCTGGATCTGGGCCGGTTTGATGCCATTCGTACCGCCTTCACCTTATCGGGCGCCTATATGCAATCTGTTTACAGAAACCAGGGCAATACGTTCGGAGAAAATGCAGACGGGAACAAATTGGAAAAACACATTGCCATTTATGAAGAAGGACTTTATACACGCTGCAAGGACCGTTTCATTTCCACCCTGCGCATCACCCACAATATTCCTCAGATAGGATTTGTAGTGACGCTGGCCACACAGGTGAACTGGCTGGAAAAATTCTGGACGGAATACGGGAACGATACCATGTTCCTGCAATATATCTCATACAAAGACGGTAAGGTATATAACTTTGACCCGTCTAAAATAGACGATCCGGAATTCGCTTATATGAAGCCTTCTGTTGCCGAAAACCGGTTTATTGTGGAACAATATTTCCCTACCGTAACTTTTAATATTAACATTTCCAAGGAAATAGGCGATTTGCTTACGGCGTCTTTCTTTGCCAACAACATGTTTAACAGCAGACCTCTGTATGAATCTAAAATGAATCCCGGTTCCTTTACCGAATTGCTGAGCGACAATGTACTTTACTTTGGATTTGATCTCAAAATCAACATTAAATAGGAGGACTGAATCATGAAAAAATATATAGCGCTTGCAGCCCTTTTGGCATTCATTTCCTGCGAACAATTCAAAGAAGTCGCAGACGTTCAGCCTGTGACCATTATCACGGCCAATATAAACGTTACGTCAGAAAACGTACCTTCTGACATTCCCAGACCGGAAAATTTTTCGGTGAAATTCATTAATTACAATGATAAAATAGAGGTAGTCAAAACAACCGATGCCAACGGAAACGTGTCTGTAACCGATCTGATCCCCGGAATTTACAGTATAACAGCCTCGGGCGAGATAGGTTATAAAGGTTTTAACTACATCTATAACGGGACACTGGCAAACCAGACGATCACTCAGACTGGCAAAACTCTTGATCTTAGTGTAAATGTATCCAAGACCGGCGGTCTGGTCATGAAAGAGATCTATTTCAACGGGTCGTCGGGCTACTACTTCAAAGATCAGTTCTATGAAATATATAACAATGGCGAAGAAACTCAATATGCAGACGGACTTTGCATAGGCACCCTGCTGCCGTTGACCGCCAGCACCACCACCTATAACTGGATTGTTCCCGACGGACATCCGGAAAATTATGCTTTTTTTGGTGTGATCTGGCAGGTTCCGCTTTCGGGAGAAGGCCGGAACTACCCCATTGAACCGGGAGAATCATTCATCATTGCCCAAAATGCCTTGAATCATAACGATCCCAACAGGAACCCGGGTAAATCCATTGACCTGAGCGGGGCCGAATTTGAAACTCACATTTATAACCAGACAGTTAACCCCGATAACCCCGATGCCGTAAACATGGAACTGAAGTTCGGGACCGTATACGGGACCCAGTGGCTGGCCAGTGTATTCGGATGTGCCTATTGCATTTTTTACCCCGAAGGAGAGATCGATCAGAACACCTGGGTGCAACCCCAGGGAAGCAGTACCCAGGCCAAGGAAATTCTGCTGGAATGGATTGTGGACGGTGTGGAACTGGTAAACAACGAGAGCAAGATCACCCAGAAACGTATGCCATCGGCTATTGACGCGGGAGCAACATATACCGGAGCCACCTATAACGGAAAGAGCGTTAGCAGAAAGATCAAGGAAACAAAGGAAGACGGCCGGGTTCTTTATTGGGACACCAATAACTCTTCCGAAGATTTTCAGGTGAATGCCGCGGCCCTTATTCGCCGTAACGGAGCAAATATCCCCTCATGGAATTACTGGGCAAACTGATTTACTAACCGTCAATAATGAATATGATGAAAAAATATATAATTGCTTCAATTATTGCATTGGTATGCATACCCGCTGCCCGGGCACAGGTAAAAGAGGTGGCTCACCCTTCCGAGCTTGAATTAAACAAAGCCGGTGCGCTGTGGTTCCATACCGACAATGCGGCAGGTATGGCCGTAACGCCGCTTGCAGACTATAACCAGCTATCTCTTTCCTACAACATGGAAGAAGGAAAATACAAACTGCAACAACAGGGTGACAGTAAGGGCGACCTGGTAATCAACACCAACGGAGCCCTGACTCTGGGTAAAACCCGTCTCTGGGGTGATTTCACTTTTACCAATACTACCCTCAGAAATACCCGGTTTAACTCCATTCTGCTCGATCCCGTTTACGACATGCCTTATTATGTAGCCGATCCCAACACCAGTTGGTGGAAGATCCAGACCTATGATATGAGCGTCAAGGCGGCTACGCCGTTCTTGTGGGACCGCATTGCCCTGGGTGTCAGCATCAATTATTTTTCAAAAGCCGGTGCCAAACAGATCGACCCCAGGACAACATCATATAAATACGGGATATCGGTAATTCCGTCTTTGGTTGTAAAACTGGCTGCTAATCATATGCTGGGTCTGTCCGGAACCTACAGCAATGTTTTTGAACGTACTGTACCCATAAACAGCGATTCACAACAGGATCAAAGCGTTTACCTGATGAAAGGTCTTGGCAACTGGAGCACCGCAGTGGTAGGGAGTATTAACGGGCTTAAGACATTCTATTACAAACAAAACCTGGTTGGCGGAGCGCTGCAATACGGTTATCACGGAAATTTCCATATTCTGGCGGAAGGCAAGTATAACTACCGGGTGACAGATGTTATTCAGACTCCTTCCAAACCTCAGATGATGGGCACGACCGTTCGTAATTCATACGGCGGCAACGTACAGGCGCTGTTTGGGGATGAATACACAAGCAAAATCTATGCAGACGCATACGTAAACCATACAGACGGTATTGAATACGTACAGGAACTGGACGATACCTACGAAGTGCAACAATGGGTAACCATAGCTAAATTTATCCGCAGCCGTTATGAATTCACGGCCGCTTCGCTGGGATACGATTTCTTTGCCGGCAAAGACAACGGATACGACTGGAAAATAGGGGTCAAAGGCATTTACAGCAATCGTGAAGACGAATACATTCTGCCCCACTCCGCCTTCTCTGCCGAAAATTTGTACGGTGAACTGAACGGTGCCAAAACCTTTACCAACCAGACCTGTGTCATTCTGCTTAAGGCGAACCTGGGATATAATTATAACCTGGGAGGCGAATTCCTGTATAACGGAGCCGATGCCAATTCACAGGTAGTTAAGTTGATGTACGAAAGAGATCTGGCCGTGATGACTGCTAATTATCTTATGGCCGGCCTGGGAGTCAATGCTTCTTTCCCGATATCGGGGAAGGTTGCCATGTACCTGGGTGCCGAAGCACAATACCTGCGCAATGTGACAGAAGCCTCCAGGATTCAGGCACCGCGCAGAGTCTTTGCCGGGCTTACCCTCGGTTTTAATTTTTAATCCATACCCGTTTCACTTATGAGGATTCCCTTATTATTTATTGCCGTTATGCTGTGTCTTCCCCTGAAGGCGCAGCATAATGTTATTAATCCCACCCGCAGGACGGACCATACGTTTGCCATAGTGGTGGACGAACAGACTCTTGAAGCCTGTCGCACGCAAATTGACAGGTACCGCCAGGCCGTGGAAAACGAAGGGCTGGGTACCTATATACTTTCCGGCATGTGGCATTCACCGGAACAGATCAGAACGCTTCTCAAAGACCTCTATACCAAAGACAATCTGGAAGGCTCGGTTTTTCTGGGCGATATTCCCATTCCCATGATCCGCCGGGCACAACATCTCTGCTCGGCCTTTAAGATGGATGAAGAGCTCTTCCCCATGAATGAATCTTCCGTTCCGTCGGACCGTTTTTACGACGATTTTGATCTGTGTTTCGATTTCATTGCCCGCGACAGTGTACATACGAATTTTTTCTATTATAACCTGAGCGCCGTATCGCCCCAGCTAATCACCTGCGATATTTACAGCGGACGGATAAAACCAACGCTCAAGGGAGAAGAAGGATACGCCCAGATAAGGCAATACCTTCAGAAAGTAGTGGCAGAAAAAGAAGCGGCAAACCCCCTGGACCGGGTGGTTTCGTATACCGGCGAAGGCTCTTTCTCCAACAGCCTGGCGGCCTGGAAGGACGAAACCGTCACGCTCAGGGAACAGGTTCCTGCGGCTTTTAATCATGCCGACGGAGCCCGGTTTTATATGTTTTTTATGTATCCCGAGAATATCAAGGACGTAATCACTGACGAACTTAGGCGTCCCGACGTGGACCTCATGCTTTTTCATGAGCATGGCACCCCCGACCGGCAATACCTTACCGGGGCTGCCCCGGGTACGGACGAAGACACCTATTATGCCTCGGCCCGGCAGAAAGTCAGGGAATACCTGAGAAGTGTAGAACGACGCTCTACGATGACCCGTGCCGAAGCCGAAGAAAAACTGGTGAAGGAATACGGACTGGACAGTGTCTGGTTCACCGGGGTGGACGATCCGGAACAAAAAGTCAAAGATTCGCTGGCCGATCTGAGGACAGGCATCGTGCTGGAAGATATTCCGCAGATCGTGCCCAATCCCCGCGTAGTGGTTTTTGACGCCTGTTACAACGGAGATTTCAGGGAAGACCGTTATATAGCGGGCAACTATATATTTGCCGGAGGCAAGACCATTGCCTGCTTTGGCAATTCGGTAAACGTGCTCCAGGATAAATCGGCTACCGATCTCATGGGTCTGCTATCCTGCGGATACCGTGTGGGAGAATGGACCAAATATATTAATATACTGGAATCCCATATTATAGGTGATCCCACATATCGTTTTACCCATGATGCTACCAGGGATCTTCCCGATATCCATGCCGCAGATACCGGATACTGGATGGATGTGCTCAAAGGCGATTTTCCGGCCGACCTGCAGTCTCTGGCATTGTATAAGCTCTTTGAACTGGAATACCCTCAAATGTCTTCGCTGTTGCTTGAAACATTTCTTACGTCGCCGCATTACACCCAGCGACTCCAGTGCATGCACCTGCTGGCTCACTATAACGACAGTAATTACGCGACGTTGCTCAAGCATGCGGTAACCGACCCGTATGAGTTCATCCGCCGAAAAGCCATTTACTATATGGGACGGGTAGGACGCAATGAATTCATTCCCTATATGGTGGAAAGTTATTTACGGGACAACATGGCCGAGCGAATTGCCTTTAACGTTACCTTTTCCGCGCACCATCTGAGCACACCGGTTTTCCGGAAAATGCTCGATAAGGCCATTGACAAGGCCGATTATCTTTATAATAAAGACTCGTTCCGTGAGGAATCGGAACGCATGATCAACAGTGCGGAAAGTATGCTGGCCTCGTGCTGGAGCGCTCTTATTGACAAGAACGCACCCCTCAAAACACGCCGGATGTATATCTCGGTGCTCCGCAACAATCCTTTCCCATTACTTGCCCCCGATGCCCTTCAGGTGCTGAGTGATCCTTCGGAACCGCTTGCCCTGCGAATGGATGTGGCCGAGGCGCTGGGATGGTATGTAAGGAGCTTTAACCGCGAAGAAATTGTCCGTTCCTGTAAACGGATTCTGGCAGATCATCCCCAAACGGAGCCGGAACTGGCCTCGGAAATCACCAAAACAATCAACAGACTTAACGCTTATATGAGATAACAATGAAGGCAATTAAACTATTTATTTCCCTTGCACTGCTTATTGTTGCCTGTACCCTGAACGCTGCACCCAAAGTGCACCTGGTTAAAGCCAGCCCTAAAGCCGCAACCTCTTTTGCCATAATTGTGGACCGGCAAACCTATGAAGCCTGCAAAGAGCAGATAGATGCTTACCGTGCCGTGCTGGAATCGGAAGGACTGGGCACTTACATTGTTTCGGCCCAATGGGATAAACCCGAGGATGTTAAGGCGCAGATCACAAGCCTGAAAAAGAAAAAACCGGTACTGGAGGGATTTGTTCTGATTGGCGATATTCCGATAGTACGCATACGGCAGGCACAATTCATGACCACTGCCTTCAAGATGAACGAGAGCACCTTTCCCATGGTGGAATCGTCAGTAACCTCGGACCGGTATTACGATACTCCGGATCTCACTTTCCGCTATATCGGCAAAGATTCGGTCAACAGCCGGTATTTTTACTATAACCTGACTGCCGACGGACCGGTTGAACTTAATCCGTCTATGTATTCGGGCCGTATTATGGTACCCAAAAGCCTTACTGCGGGAAATGACCCGTACCCGGCCATGAGGAAATACCTGCAAAAGGTTGTAGAGGCGCATAATGAGAGCAATGCCGCGTCAGGAAGTGGCAATCCGCTGGACAAAATGATCTATTTTGCCGGACACGGGTACAACTCGGATTGTCTTACCGCATGGCGGCAGCAACCCGTTGTATTCAGAGAATATTTTCCTTCTGCTTTTGTAAGATCATCCGGCAACGAGTTCCTTAACTTCCGTCAGAACAATTACATGAAATACCAGCTCTTCTCCAAGATGCAGCAAACAGGTACCGATATATTTCTTTTTTACGAACACGGAGCCCCCGATACGCAATACATAAACGGGACCTTCGTTGCAGGAAGCACAGAAGAAAACCTGAGGGAGCTTCAGAGATCTCTCCGCAGCAGTTATAAAAGGTATAAAGGAACGGAAGACGAGGCGGAATTCATCAGTCATGTGAGCGAGACTTATCACCTTAGTCCGGCCATGTTTTCCGACGATGCGATTGAAAATGAGCGCGTACCCGATTCGTTGGCCCGGGCCGATATAAACATATCCCTCGAAGATCTTTCCCGTTTGAAAACCGGAGCGAGAATCACCATATTGAACGCCTGTTACAACGGCTCGTTCCACCAGGACGAATACGTGGCCGGATACCATATATTTAATGACGGCCGTACCATTGTGGCGCAGGGCAATACAGTTAATGTGCTTCAGGATAAGTGGGCCGAACAGCTCATTGGATACCTGTCTCTGGGTCTGCGTGCCGGTTTCTGGCAAAAGGAAGTAATCACGCTGGAATCGCATCTGATTGGAGACCCCACATTCCGTTTTTCAAAAGGAGGAACGAGCGTGGATGCAGAAAAACTCCGTATTTTGGAAAACCGTCTGGCTGCCGGAAATCGTGAGACAGTTTACTGGAAAGAACTTTTAAAAGAAAACGAGCCTGTGCTCCGGGCTGCAGCGGTAAAACAGCTGGCAGGAACAAAAGACCCTGCGATAGCTGCGGTGATCTACGAAATGTTTACAACAGATCCTTCGTGGATTGTGAACTTACAGGCTCTAAATGCACTGGCTTTACTGCATGCCCCACAACTGACTTCTGCGGTAATAAAAGGTATGGAACATCCGTACGAAATGATACGCAGACAATCGTGTCACCTGGCCGGTGAAATTGGAGACCCTGTTTTCATTGCCCCCCTTGTGAATAACGTTCTTTTTGCCACCGAAGTACAACGGGTAAACTATGCGGCCCAAAACGCCCTGGGTGTGTTCAATCCGGACCTTGTCCGCGCTGAATACCTCCGGCAATTGGATGATGCATACCTGGCACAAAAAGATGAACTCCGGGAAATCGTTACTAAAGACCTGGACCGTAAAGCAACGCGTATGGACAAACAGATTGCGGTAATTCTGGACAGGGAGGCTTCATTTGACGAGATTGAAAGCGCTGTCAGACAATTGCGCAACAACCACCTTCACCACAGAACGGATGAATTGCTAACGGTGTTGGCAGACAACACACGTGACCCAAAAGTACGTCTTTTGCTCTGCGAAGCGCTTGGCTGGTATACGTTGTCGGTTGAACGGGATGCTATCCTGAATACAATAAATGGATGCCTCAAAAATGAAGCATCCATGGGATCAGACCTAAACCAAGAAATGAAAAAATTAATAAAAAGGCTGGATCACTCCAGTCAGTTATAGGATAATATTACTGCATAGGAACCCCGGTACATTCCCCGCTTTTCCAACTCACTGGCATCGGCAGACAAACGCAGGGTCTGTACCCCGTTCCTCTTTTGCGAATCGGACAAATCTTCATTCGATTCAACAAGCTCAATAGTAAAGCTGTCACCCCGGTTGTTTGAAAGTGTGGCTGGTTTCACCACCACGTTCCAGTCCACACTTCCACCGGAAATGACACGAATTTCACCAAGATCCATGCTTCCATTTGTTACAACCTGCACCTCAAAATCGGTGACAGCTTTACTGGTTATGCTGGCCGGTTCAACGACCTCGGCAGACATATGGCCAATGGCCACCAGCTGGGCATAACCAGTCATCACAGAGATCGTGATAAATAGGATAATAATGAACAGTTTTTTCTCCATGATTACGACATATGAGCTAATTATTTATGTGAAAGAGGACATATACCCGCGAACAAACAGTCACGGCATGTTTCCCCGTTCTGTGTTTCAACCAATTGTACATTATGATGATGAATCACTTTCTCTCTGATTTTCTTATAGGGATGCGTATACAGGTTGCCCAAAACATCGCCGTCGGTGGCAACACGTACATCTCCGTTTGGGAATATAAGGGTTTGAGAGAAATATATCCGGTTCAGTATCTTATTGCGGACCATTGAATGAAGTTCGCCCGCACCGCACAACATGTTCTTCTGTTGCAGAAAAACATAATTTTCAAAAAAGTCCTGGTTTGTCCCTGTATGAAAAGCAGCCAGGAAGAAATGTTCCGGAGCATGTTTCCTTACACAGGCCTCACACTGCTCCAGGTCATCTTTGGAAGTAATAATAAATTGATAAGTAATATTTTCACGATTGGGCAAATAAAGTTCCTCGCCCAACGGGAAATCGACACTGACAACAATGGGAGCTCCTATCTTCTTCTCCACATCGGCGTTAAAATTACGGTAATGCAGGTGGTATATACAATGTAATCCCGACTGGCGCAGCAGTTCAACAACCGTGTCGAACTGTGGATGCATAGTTACATTCCCGCCGCATACGTTCAGTGTAACAGACTTGTCTGTATTCCGGATAAAATTGCGGATCAGGTCCAGATCCATCACAGCTCCCGAATCGCTGCGTTTGGTGCAACAACGCAACTGGTCGCAATAACTGTCGCACCAGGTACAATTTCTGGTGCAGGAGCTGTTAATATACAATGTAACTTCATTGGATGAATGCGACCCTGTTCCAGCTTCAGGGGAAAGCATTTTATATTGAAACGGCGTGATCTGCAGCGGTTTATGAGACGCATGGGCTTTATCGGCCAACCCGCCCATGGCATGGTATTCCATTTTGGAGAAGAATTGGCTGCACCGGAGGTATTCTTCAGAATCTGACGACACTTCCACTACACCAAAAGACGACCTGTCCATCCATTTCTGAAGCAGGGAAGCAATAACTCCGTCTTGTTCAATAACTGCATACTTATCCATCGTATTGAGCAAGAGCGTTTTTTCGCCTTTGACCACAGGATATATGAACGGTTTAAGGTAGAACCAGAAAGTGCGGGGAGCCATGTTGTTCATGTTTATCTTTGGAGCAATTCTTTGTGTATACTGGAGTGCCATCAATCTCTTTTTTTATTTTTTAAATAGTGCGACAGCCAAGAAACGGCTGTCGCACGCCAAACAAGATGTGAAGACCCTCACATTTGCTTAATATTTAGACATCCGGCCATAGACAAATGTTCCCTGGAATTTTTCTCCATTACTGTTAATGATCATCACAGTATAACGGCCGGGGGAAAGGTACCACAGGTCGTAGCTATTCACATACCCATTGGTGAAGATACTGGCCTGCAGAACTAAATAACCGTATGAATTGAACATATATACCCGTGCCCTGCCATCTGGGAAATCGTAAGCGACGTCCATTTCCAGCAGGTCGTAATTAACATAGACTTCTGGGATTGCGGAATAACCCGATAAAGCCAATCTGTCGTTGCATTTTGATAGTGTTTCACTGGGTAATTTCATTTCCAGACCCACGTCCTGAACGCGGGCAAGCTTGGCGGGGCCGGTAATGGATCTAGGATTTAATCTTACATCTTCTGTTTTCTGCATGTCAACTTTTTCGTTGTGGTCAGCACGCAGTATGTAAGGTGCAGTAAACAGTAAAAGGATGGTGAAGGTGGTGATGAGTAAATTTTTCATAACGTGGTGTGTTTTGTTGTATAACAAAGATACCACCTTCCGTTGGGATTTGGCACTTTTTTAGCCTTCAAAAAGGTCAGCAGGCCATCGAATCTATACTGAAAATCAATTAGTTATAAAACGAAAAAGTCAGCAAAGAAAACAAGACCGCAACTATCTAAATATCAGAACATTATTAACCGATACCGCTAGCGTGAAGTAACCAGTTGATTTTCAGAAAAATAGCTCTTTTTCTGATTATGACAGAGCTCAAGGGACTGGATCACGTATTCATCGAGCGAATTTTCTATGTTCATCTTCATGGCCAGGCGCCGTTTGCGGGAATAGATAGATTTCCCGTTGTTGTGGTTATAAAAGACGCTCATTTCGGTGGCGGAAAAACCGCAGCAGATGAGGCAGAGCAGGTTTATGTCGTCTGTGTTCAGATCTGCGTGCTGACTCTGAAAATAATCGATCACCCCGTCGTATTTGGCGTTCACTACCTCGCAGAGATCATCCAGCGCCCCGTCGCTCAGTCGGTTGATGTTCATGGTTTTGTTGAACTGTTTTACGAACGTATCCGGCAGCGCCCCATAGCGGTACGATATGTCCATGAGTTCCCGGATGGTCTGGATCCTCTTTTCGAGGGCGTCTTTGAGCTGTATCTCAATACGGCTCTTCTCGTCGAGTTTCTCCAGCAGGGTGTTGCTATAGATCTTTGTATCTGTTTTCAGCTGCTCCATGAACGAGATCGTTTCTGAAATATCCCTTCGTTTGCGATCAATGACAATAAGCGAAATAATAAGGATTATGACCGCCACCAGGCTGATGAGAATAATAAAATAATGGTTAATGCGCGTTTTGTATTCAAGGCGCTGGTTAATGTTTTCCAACCGTTGATTGTTATACCGTTTCTCAACTTTATACAGGTCAGCACTTCGAGCAGCATCAATAATAGAATCAGCGATATGATGGGACAATTCGGTCAGGCGAACAGCTTCTTTGTAATCACCCTGAGCTTTTTTTATTTCAGCCAAAGACAATAAATTCCTATGCATATAGTCTTTGCTATCGGCTTCTCTGACCATATTATAATAATACAGAGCTGAATCAGGCTTGTGCAACCGGGCATAACTTCTGCTCAAACAGTGATACGTTTCATTAACCACATTTATAGATCCGTGATTATTAATTATATATAGTGATTGCTCTTTTGATTTTACGTAATTACCATCAAGCAAATAGGTATTTGCTAATAAAGAAAAATAATAAAATATTGCCAAGCTGTCATTACTCTCAATGGCCATATTACGTGCCATCTCAATATAATGATATGCACTGTCACGTTGGTCAGTAGTGCGGTAAAACTGGCCTATTCGGCCAATAGCATAATTCACATTGGAACTATGACCGGCTTTTTTAAAAAATTCTACAGATCTCTTTAGGCGTTCAATATCTTCCTGATTTTCTATATACATATTATTGTACAAAAATGCCATTTGTGAATTGATCAGCCCAATGGTCAGGTAATCATCTGTTTTCAGAGCAATTTTCTCGGCCTCGGTATAGATCTCCATGGCCCGCTGCGGGTCGTTCATTTCTTCTGCAGCAGCTCCTTTATACAACAGCGCCTTGGCGTACTTTTTAAAGTCATTCCGTCCGTCGTAGTAACGAATGGCAATATTTATGAGGGAATCGCTCTTGAGCGGCACGTAGTTTTTATGCATGGCCTGTGTCATGAGCAGGGCATAATAGGGCCGATCTCTGCGCCGTAGCGAATCGGGGTGAATGTTCAGGAGCATTTGGTAGGCGGCAACGGGACGGTCAATGATAATGCTGTCTATTTGTCTGAGCGTAACCTCGTAAGAGACTTTTCTGTGACATCCCAGGAATAAAAACAATATGGCCAGGGTAAGAACGACTTTCTTCATGGGTGACAAAATAAAGCATTATATTCTCACAAATATAGAAAGTTGTTTTGTACTTTCCTTGCAATATCGTCAACTTCTGTGCTTGCGGAACATCATGTCAAAAATGTAGGAATCGGTTTCTCTCATCCCGTGCGTCCCAATCCGGGACAGATTCCGGATGCATTGATCCACGTCTCCGTCTGTGATTCCTTCGCAGGGAGCTACCGTATGTCCCTGCATGGCAATAAGTGCCGAAAAAACGGCTGTAGACACGCCGCTGGTCAGTTTCATGGAACATCCCGGCTTGGCCCCGTCACAAATCATACCTGTAAGATTGGCCACCATATTTTTTACCGTGTAAGTAATTTTTTCGTAATCGCCCCCCATTAGGTAAGTAATGCCGCAGCCGGAACCGATGGACGCCACAACACACCCGCAAAGGGCAGACAGCCTGCCCAGGCTTTGTTTGATATATATAGCCGTTAAATGACTCATCAGGAGCGCCCGCTGCAGTTCTTCGCGTGTATTGCCGTTCTCTCTGGCAAAAACGGCCACAGGTATGGTAGCCGCAATGCCCTGGTTGCCGCTTCCCGAATTGCTCATTATAGTAACCTGCGCACCCCCCATGCGGGCATCACATGCCGCCGCGGTATAGGCCATAACCTTGGCCAGGATAGAGTCTCCTACGATTTTCCGGCCCGCCTCCGCAGTAAGCGCCTTGCCCACCTGATGTCCAAAATCGCCCCGTAAGGCATATTCGGCTGCTTCCATGTTGATTCGTTCTGTTTCAAAAATGAAGATCACTTCATCCAGGGGTACCGAAACGGAAAAATCGTAAATTGTCTTCATATTAAGTAAGACAGGTCCGACCGTTTTATTCTTTACGGGAGTGTGTTCCAGGTCCAGGAGAATGTCGTTATTCCGGGAGATGTAAACAAAATGGGTATGCGACGAGGCTATAATCGCGCGGGAAGTCTCGCTGCCGCACAGGCACTCAATCTCTATGTAAAGTTTCTCGTCAATATGCTTTTTTAATTCAACAGACACAGCACCCTGCTCTACCATTTCATTGGCGCGAAGCACCCCTTCCGGTGTAACCTCTTTAAGCACTTCCAGTCCGTAAGCCGCGTTCCCACATACGGCTCCCAATGCAATAGCAACAGGCAGACCCTGTTCACCGGTCCCCGGTATGACAACTCCCATGGCATTTTTAATAATATTGGCGCTAAGCCGGGCAATGATCTTTTCGGGGAAGAAGCCCAGGATTTCAACGGCTTTGGCAGTACACAACGATACGGCTACAGGTTCGGTACATCCAATGGCAGGCACAATTTCCTGTCTTAAAAGCCCGATGATCTTTTGTTTTTCCTGTTCATTGAACATAATATGACTCCTTTTTGATAAAACAAAATGGCCAATAAACAGTTTTTCAGTTTATTGGCCATTGTGCCCGGAACAGGACTCGAACCTGCACAAGATTGCTCTCGCTAGTCCCTGAAACTAGTGCGTCTACCAATTCCGCCATCCGGGCATTGGGGGTTTTCCCAATTAGGGATTGCAAAGATATACAAAAACTAAAATAACGCAAGGTCTTCCTGAAATATATCTTTTAATAAATTATTCGTAAGCCGGCTGGCCCCTATTCTGAAGAGCGACGGAGTAAGCCATTCATCACCCAGTACTTCCCTCACGATGGAGCGGTACTCGAGCGCCTCGGACGCAACCGTAATGCCTCCGGCAGGCTTGAAACCTATGCGTTTACCCGTATGCTGGTAAAAATCGCGAATGCAACAGCACATAACCTCGGCGGCAAAAGGTGTAGCGGCCGGTTCGAGTTTCCCGGTGGAGGTTTTTATAAAATCAGCGCCGTTCTCCATGGCAAGGAAAGAGGCCTTTATGATGGCATCTTTTGTTTTAAGCACTCCCGTTTCAAGGATTACTTTCAAATGCGCCTTTTCTCCCAGGGCCTTCCTAACCATGGCTATTTCCCTGCCCGCCTCTTCATAATTTCCGGAAAGAAAGTGATTCAGAGAAATAACAATATCTACCTCGTCGGCGCCGTTTTCAACGCATTGCGCGCACTCGGCCGCTTTAACGGAAGAATAGGTCTGCGAAGCGGGAAATCCGCCTCCCACCGCAGCAATCCTGACTCCGGGAACCTTAAGCGCCTGCCTCACTGCGGGCACCAGTGCGGGATAGACACAAATGGCCGCGACAGAAGGCATTTGTGGATAAAGTGCGGCAAAACGGTTCACATTTTCCGCAAAAGTTCGGCCCCGCTCCATGGTATCTGTGGCATTAAGCGTGGTAAGATCTATTGAGCTGAAACATTGAATGAGAGCATCCATATTATTCTTTATTTTTTGAATCAATGATTATTGTTACCGGACCGTCATTTTTCAGGCCGACGAGCATCTGGGCGCCAAATATACCGGTTTGGACCGGCAATCCGGAAAAATCGGCTAAACGGGCGCAAAAGGACTCGTATAAAGGTATTGCGACACCGGGACCGGCCGCTTTGCAGTAAGAAGGTCTGTTGCCTTTTTTTGTGGAAGCATGGAGGGTGAACTGACTGACCACCAGGAGCTCTCCCCGGATATCGGTTACAGACCGGTTCATGACTCCCTGCTCATCGTCAAAAATACGTAACTGAGCTATCTTCCGTACTGTCCAGTCAATATCGTCTGCATTATCGGCTTCCTCAAACCCCGCAAAAATAAGTAATCCATGGGCAATCCGGGCCTTCATGGCTTGGTCAATCTGGACCTCTGCACCTGTAACACGCTGTATAACAATCCTCATACCAACTATCCGGCTACCTGAACGTTTATACCCATTGCCCTGACTCTCGTGGCAATCGCCTCCAGTTTTTCACAGGAACATTTCTTGAGCCCCGGAGCCGGGGTTTCCCGGTCGAGAGTATACACCATTACCTCCCGGGGTCTGAGTTTCGCAACTACCTCAAGCCAGGCTTCCACCTCTTCCGGAGTGGTATTGTCAATAACACTCCCGTTGTATTCACCGCTGAAAAACAAAGTCTGCAAAGTAAAAAAACCATCAAAACGTTTCAGGTTTTCAATGGTCTTTTCCAGTGAATACGATGCTGCAGGTTGGTTAATGGCAGCCACGGTCGGGGAAAAGGCCGAGTCGATCTTCATAATTCGTTTGTCTGCCAGCATCAGTCCTTCCATGACTCCGGGCCTGTCCAGGTAACCCGAGTTGGAAAGGACACAAACCTGTGCCCCGGGGAAATAGGTATCGCGTAATTTTACGGTTTGCTTCATTATGGTCAGGAAATGAGGATGACCGGTAGGCTCTCCGTTTCCTGAGAATGTGATGACATCGGGGGCCAATCCTGCGGCTTTCATGGAAGCCAGTTTTTTGTCAAGAGAATCAACTACTTCATGAACCGAAGGCAGCCGAAACCCGGGCAAATCTTTGTCTTTATCTTCAAGAGGCTTGTTCCAGCCGCATTCGCAATATATGCAATTAAAATTGCAAATTTTCCTCTGCGTTGGCATCAAATTGATACCCAGGCTTGTTCCAAGACGGCGGCTGTGAATGGGGCCGAACACCGGATCGTGAAAAAGTATTGTACCCATATTTACTTAATTTGGAAAGAAATAACTGGCATAACCTGTTTGGACCGCAGCAGGTAAACAGGTACAGAGTCTTTGACGGAGCACGTATCGAGCACCGGCAAAATCCTTAATCGAGGCGCTTTATACAGAGAGTCCCGGTCCATTCGCCATACCGGAATAGCCGAAAGATCCGGAGAAAGAATTTGTTTTAATGCCTCCCTGGGGACAAAATCATACCTGTTGGAGTTATCGTGCAGCCACGAATGGAAACGTTTGGACAATTCTTTACTGGCTTGTAATTCAGACATATATGCATTAAACGCCGTTCTTTCTTCGTTTACGCTCTCCCTCAGTTGCCTGAGCAGAGATTTCAACCTGTCGGGCCTGCCAACATAATAATCGAGCGTGGCAAGGAATTGTCCGGTCGTATAACCGTGTTTATCGAGAACAGGTTTATAGACCAGCGCAGAATCTGCCATCTGCGATAATTGTCCTTCACGTTGAATGATCAGATCGGTCAAAAAGATATCCTTAAGGACCTTTTTAAAGTCCTCTTTGGGAATACGCTCTTTACTGCATGAAGTAAAAAGCAACAGGGAGAAAAGAAATGAAATCGCTAATATGCTAATACGTCTCATAACCCCGCAAAGGTAAAGAAAATTGCGGTTTGAGCCGGCACTTCCGCAGGTTGTCCTACGGTAATTTCCATTCCGCTCATCACTTCTTTACCTTTTACAGCGTTACCGAGCCCCTGAGCATAGCGTTCCCAGTCTATCTTCACCGATTCCATTCCGTTATTAATCAACACCATAACACGTTCATTAGGCAGTATTCTAAAGTACACGTACATATTTTCTTCGTATTTGGGAAGATAATGCAGCAATTTTCCGGAATGAACAGCTTCTGATGTTTTACGCCACTGAAGAAGCTTTGATATATAATCGTACACATTTTGTTCTATGGGATCCCTGCCCTCCTTGACGAGGACTCTTGCAGGCATATCCCTGCGTTCGGGACCGTGACCGAGGTTAGCCGGGTCCGCGGCACAAAGGAGGATTTCGCTACCGTAATATATTTGAGGGATACCCCGGGTAGTGGCCAGGAAGGTATACGCCATTTTCAATTTCTCGGGATTACGGCCCAGCATTTCAAACATACGGTTTGTATCGTGATTTTCCGCAAAGATAAGCAGTTCGTTAGGGTTCTTGTACACATAATCATTGGCAAGCACATTGTAGAGACGGGTCACTCCCCGGCCCCACTCAGGAGATCGGTCTTCTGTCAGGGCACGGCACAATTCATCCTGCATGGGAAAATCCATTACCGTCGGGCCGCTCGGCCAGGGACCTCTTTCCCAATAGGCCACCTGGTGAGGTTCGTGGAACCAGCATTCCGCCACCACTGTGGCATTCGGATATTCCTTGCGAAGTGCCGCAGTATAGGACGATATAGCCGTCTCGTCGGAATAGGGATATGTATCTATCCGCACCCCGGCCAGGCCGGCATATTCCATCCACCAAACCGTTGCCTGAATAAAATAATGCAACACAAAGGGATTGGTCAGGTTCATATCGGCCATAGAAGTATCGAACCACCCCTTTACACAGAGGTCCCTGTCTGCTTTGGCTGCATAAGGGTCCATATGCGTACTCATGGCAAAATTAGACCGGGTATACTCGGAAAACGTATTAATCCAATCTTTAAAAGGCAGGTCTTTCATCCACCAGTGAGCTGTGCCGCAATGGTTTGGTACAATGTCCTGAATGAATTTGATACCGGCCCGGCCGGCTTTGTTTACCAGGTCTCTGTATTGTAGATTGGTGCCAAAACGTGGGTCTATAAGGTAATAATCGGCACAGGCATATCCGTGATACGAAACAGCCGGTTCGTTATCGAGTGTGACCGGAGTGGGCCAGATGGCGGTCACGCCCAATTCCTGAAGGTAATCCAGACTTTTGTCTATACCTGCCAGGTCACCGCCGTGCCTCCCGTAATCTTTGTCGTATGCTGCTTCTTCCGCCGTTAAAGGAGAGTTATCGTTAGCCTTGTCGCCGTTCAGATAACGGTCAGGCATAAGTAAATAGACTACATCGGCAGGAGAAAGGCCTTCTCTTTCCTTTGATAACGCCTGTCTTTCATGCAGGGCGTAGGAAATAGTGGCTTTTTTCTTTCCGGAGGTCCATTGCAGCTCATATACACCGGCCCCTGCCTTATCAGAAATGGAAAGATCCACAAACAGATAATTGGGGCTGTCACCCCTGTGCAGAGCTACCACTTCCATTCCTGAAGTAAGGCAGACCACCTGTCCGGCTGCAATATCTATTCCATACAACATAAGCTGGAGCGGCGTTTCCATACCGGTCCACCAGCACGGAGGTTCCATACGTTCTATGGGCGAAGAATTGGTGTCGGATGCGAAAGAAAAACCGATTGTCATATACATAAGTATACAGAAAAAAGCTATCTTCTTCATAATTATTTAGCAGTAAATATAAGGAATTCATATGGAACCATTTCCCAGACAGTATTGGTCAGAATAACCGTCACTTCACCTGAGAAAGCATTCCTGTAGGTCCCCTCAACAGTAGGATCGGTTATTTGAAACGAAACGGGAAGACCGGAAAAATTAAATAGTGCCAGTATGCGGCTTCCTTCAACGGACCGGGTAAAAGAAAAAACGTTCTGAGGGTTTGTATTAGCCATATCTACCACGGTGCCTCCATAAGGAGGCACCGCCAGGGCCGGTGTATTCGCTTTCAAACAGATTAGTTTGGAATAAAACGAAGAAAAACCTTCGGGGTCCGAATCTCCGGCAAAATCTTTTTCAAAAAATTCCAGCCTTTTTTTATTTCCAAGTTCCTGTCCGGTATAAATAAGCGGCAGACCGGGCAGGGCAAAAGTCAATACAGCCATCTGACGCACAGCGGGACCCAAACGCTCGAATTCCGTCCCGTTCCAGGAGTTTTCATCGTGATTGGATGTAAAGAGCAGAGGAATGGCACGTGAACCGAATAATTTGTTCATGGTCTGCAAGCAGGTACGCAAGCTATCTGTATTCTTGCGTCCGGCTGCCATATCGTTTAACGTGTGATGCACGGTCCATGCATAGAAGGCATTGAATGCATTCTTTGTGTTGACAGGATTCTCAGATTCGGCCAGCATAAAGAGGTCCGGTTTTATCTGCCTGAGCCGGGGAACGGCCCATTCCCAGAAATCAACAGGAGTGAGATCGGCCATATCGCAACGGAATCCATCCACATCGGCCTCTTTTACCCAGAACATCATGGCCTGGAGCATTGCCTGACGCATTTCCGGGTTTTCATAGTTAAGACGTGCCACATCGGACCAGTCATAGAGGAATTCGGGTTGACCATCAGTTCTTCTGATATACCAATCGTAATGGTCCAGCCATACGGCATCGCGGGAAGTGTGAGCGGCAACCCAGTCTATAATCACTTTCATTCCCAGACGGTGAGCTTCCTGCACACAGTTTTTGAAGTCCTGCAGAGTCCCGAATTCGGGATTAACAGCCGTATAATCTTTAATGGCATAATAAGAACCGAGCGTGCCTTTGCGGCCTTCCTCTCCTATGGGGTAGATGGGCATGAACCAAATAATATCAATACCCATTTTTTTCAACCCGGGCAGCTTTCTCTGAAAAGCAGCAAACGTGCCTTCCATGGTGATCTGCCGGGTATTCACTTCATACATCACGGCATTTCGGCTCCATTTCGGGTGGATCCCGTTGGGGGTACGGGGCATACAGCCCCCTGCAGAAAAAATCATAATTAATAAGGTTACAATGTAAAAGACAGGATTCTTCATCTCTTTGTCTGTTAGTTAGTCAGGGGGTACTTGTCAGTTCTGTTGAGCAGGACGGTTTGCGTAACAATCCGTCCTTTGTCGAGCGGAATAAGTAAATCGTTAGAAATTCCTGTTGCATTGAATGCATAGATCCGCAGATACGAACGGTCTATCAGTGCGGTAAAACCCGGCAGAACCACCGGGTAGCTGTCATTTTCGCCTCCCCGCAGCGTTACTTCCTCAACAAGACTGTTCTGCCAGAACACCAGCAGGCGTGCGGGAGCATTCTCAACCTTCACCACGCAAAGAGCATCTTCTTTTGGGGTAGGCGGAAACACGGTAATTCGCGGACAGGGTCCGGTTCCTGCAGGCAGATTATGCAACATATCCATTTTCCTTACGGGGACCGAGGCCTTTTGTCTTTCGGAAAACACATTAAGGACTGTCATGGATGGTGTATCATTCCTCAGGCATATCAGGACAGTGTCCCAGGAAGAGGAAGGCAATACAGTCAGTCCGGGACCTTCTGCGCGGTCAATTCCGGCAAGTGCCGGAAATAAATCACGTATTATAACCCGTGTGGTATCTTGTTCAAGAGCAAGAACGGGTGCCGGTTCCATGTAATCGAATACCGGATTCCGGGACATGTTGGGGGAACAGGATGAAACCCAGACGGCAGTAAGTATCAGTAAGACGTCAATTATACGTTTTATCATCTTTTATTGTATTTCAAATACCACAGAGGAATACGCATCCATCTTCACAGTGCTTTGGGCAGATTCAGCCTTTACATATACATTTCCGTGGCATACAACGGCATTCTTTATCTGATCAGTAACAGGGAATGTCAATGAAGAATTTCCCAGGTTATGCAGAACAAGCAATTTTTCGCTCCCGTATGTTCTGTACCAGGCAGCCAGTGAGGGATAAGTATCAGAACTGGTCTGGTTGTATACACCATGCTTTGTCATAGTTCCGTATGCCAGTGCCGGATAGGTATTCCTTGCCCTGGTAAATTTACGGTAAACCCTGAGTATAGATGTGGTATCTGCCTGTTGTGTCACCACCGTACCCACATTCGCAGATAGCGAAGGATCAACATCTGTTGTGTAAGTGGTGGTATAGCCGTCTCCCCATAGCATGGGGCTTCGTACATAAATATCACCGTTTGTTTTGTTGCCTGTATAGCCCAGCTCCTCGCCATAGTAAATATAGGGATTTCCCCGTGCCGTCAGCAGTACGGCACCGGCCTGAACGGCCTTTTGGAGGGAGTTCCCGAGTTCGGTCCTGGTTCGCACCTCATCGTGATTGGAAAGTTTGGTAGCAATAATATAATCCTCTCTGTATTGCGCATAATGAACGGGATAAGAGTTCAGGTCAGAAGCAATATAACATCCGGTATTGTTCTGTAACGCCCATTTAAGACGATTCCAGAAGGAGAACTCAAATAAAGCAGGGAGGCCTGCATAGTATGGAGCGACCTGGTCGTATTCAGAATAGACCTCCCCTACCATATATATATCGTTTGAATGGTTTTGCCGGTAGTATGCGTTTACCGCATTGTAAAATTTTTTGAGAAACTGAGGATTCTCAGAAGAACTGGCATTATGGTATATATGCTTCACAGCATCCAGTCTGAACCCGTCTATGCCGGCGTCTATCCAGACCCTGGCATCGTCCACTACGGCCCGGAACGCTCCCGAGCGTTCTGCGGTATCTACCGCGCCGTAATTCAGGTCTGCAAACCAGCTGGTCCAGAAATGAGAATGGTATTTGGTGGCACCGGGCATCTGGATATCGTACACGTTTTCGTTGCCCGATGTATTTGTATATAAAGTAAACGGGACACCCGGGGTAATTATCGAGCCGGTTTGGCTCCCGGCTCCGTATTTAGTGCCCTGCGGCCAGGAAGGATCGTTGGAGGTGCGGATTAGAAAACCCCAGGAAGAACTGAAATCGAGGCTAAGCGTATAAATGTTATTTCCGGCGGAATAGAATTTCTTCATTATGCCGTCCCCAAAATAAAGGTATTTGGCTCCCTGGGTAGATGTGTCGGGATTGTCGGGATCTATTTCCTCAGCGGGTGCAACAGTGACGGTCGGATAGGCAGGATTCGACCAGTTAAGCGTAAACCGATATCGCACCGCGGTAGTATTCGATACAGAGAACCATTGTCCGCTGTCGTAGCCGCCCGCTCCTTCGGTAGCAATCATTGGAATTTTTCCCGAAGAAATATCTGCCTGAGGGGTTTGGGAAAAAATATAGAAATCCCTGTATGGACTCTTTTCCCCGGTTATGGCAGACTGGAACCACCGGTGTCCCGTTCCCGTATGGTTAATCACGTAATCCAGGTAGATTCTTATATTCCTTTTATGCGCCTCTTCCACCAGATTTCTGAAGTCGTCCATGGTCCCGTAACGCTCGTTGACCAAAGAGAAATCCGTCACATCGTATCCGTGGTACGAGGCTGAAGGATGCACGGGGGACAGCCAGATGGCGGATGCGCCCAGATCGTCAATATAATCGAGTTTATCCGTAATTCCCCTGAAATCTCCCCATCCGTCATTGTCATTATCGGCAAAGGAATAGACAAGCAGCTGGTAAGTAATACCGGCTCGCTTGTCTGAATCCCAGCCTTTTGGGGAAGCGACCACCTTGACGAAGGACGATACCGGAATGGTATCTTCACCTCCGCCGGGGCCGGTCCCCGGAGTCGGATCCTTGCGACAGGAAACCGACAAAAGGGACAAGGCACAGATTAGCAGGTATATAAAACTTCTGTTCATTGTGCCATAGTCCGGTTATTGTTTTGTTATGGTCATATTGGGAGTGTTAGCCATATCGAGCACCACCAGGTAAGCTCCTGCCTCGGAAATCTTAATATTGTCTCCGTTGAACTTCATGGCAGCTAGCGGAGCCCCCAGATTATAGTCCCAGTTTCCGTTAAAACGTACTTTAAATTCGTCGCCGGCAGCAAAAGCCTGCGTTACAGAATAAGTAAGGGATGTTTCACTGAATGTCATGGGCACGTCGGTACTCCATCCGCTTCCGGCAAAACTGCCTATCAGCCCTACCGAAGTAACAGGCTGCGCATGGGCCGTTTTGGCCGGAAGGTCTACACTCCAGAAATACGTTCCGTTAGGCAACATCATGTTATCGTCTTTGTAGAGAGTGAAATCATAAGTGGTGCCTTCATTGAGCGTACCGCCAATCCAGCTGGTTCCCTTTTCCACAAACTTGAAACCCCAGGTCATTTGTTGCATGGTAATTGCACCTTTGTATGTTCCGTCTCCCGATCCAAATAACTTGGGATCATCGGTGCCGCTCCAGTTGTGTCCGGAATAATCGCCGGCAACTACCAGTTCCGTGGCATATTGAGTTTGCAAATCACCGGTTCTGGTAATGGTCATAGTGTAGGGCTTTGTGGCTATAGACAAAGTAATGGTATAGACCCCGGCAGAAGGAGCTGCCATATCGCCGCCTTCCTGCACCAGGTCGTTTGGCTGCCCTCCCAGGTTAATAGTCCAGCCGCTGTTCATCCGGAATTTATACTTTGTTCCTTCCGGGAATTCCAATCCCTCGGCTTTCCAAATATCGTCGGTTGCATTATAGGTCATAGCCGCATCGGAGGGATCGCCCCAGTTACAGAAACTGCCTACAACCCCAACGCGTTCAATGAGTGTGGCCGAACCCGACATAGTGGATAAATCTACATAGAGATAATAATACCCCGGTGCCGGAACGGTTAGATTACCGGCTCCGCTGTCGGCATCAAGTGCATTAAACGAACCGCCATAATTTGTATGATCCCAGTCGGGAGCGCTGGTAAACTTAAAGTTGGCATTGAGGGTCGTGTAGCCTTCGTAATGGCCTTCGTTGTCACCGCGCAGGAAAGGCGCCGAGGCGGGATTCCAGCCCTGATGATCGCCGGGCATATACAGCTTTTCAGGGAAACTTGTGTTAATATATGTGATAGTATAAGGGTTCACAGACACATTCAATACCACCTTGTAATTGCCGTCGGGTCTGCTAAAGGCAATATTGTTATTGTCTCCCGGGTTGAAAGAAATTTTGTTGATTTGACCTCCGGCCGAGTGGGTCCAATCGTGGTTCACACGAATCTTGAATTCACCGGCAACCATGTCGGCCACAGTGCTAAAGGTGTGAGATACCGGATCGTATTCCATATCTACATCATTGGCCCATCCGTTGCTGGCAACAGGAGCGTTACCAATCAGGCTCAACTTGTCTATCTGTATCATATACAACGTATTGAGCTTTTTGTTCACAATAATGTTGTACAGACCCGAAGGCACTTCGAGGTTTCCGCCGGTTGTACCTGTACCCGATACAGAGGTATATCCATTGCCGAATGTGGACAAGACGATGTTGTCTATGGCAAAATCGCCGTCCCATGCAGGCTTGGGTGAGAACTTGAATTGGGTGTTGCTTCCGTCGGCTGTAGATAGATCCACAACTCCTTCATAGTACCCTTTCTTCACGGTCGACTGGGCAATTTTTGGTGCTGTGGCAGGATCCCAGTTGTTCAGTTTATAGGACCCGGGAAGGTACAGGAAATCGGGATATGTGGCAATATACGTAGTTAACAGCAGTGAGACACCAGCCGAAATTACTCCGGATTCGTAAGTGGCCGAATGGGCCTTGACAGCGAATTCCACCTCGGCCTGCTGAGCTTCGGGAGCCCCGGCGGCAACGGCCGCTTCGTTCAAAGCATCTACGGTCATGGAGAATGAAGTTTCTGTTATGTCGGAAGCCAGCATCATGTATTCACCGGTACCGTATTTGAGGTGAACGCTGTATGTAATAGCCTCGTTATATTCCAGACGTGCAGGAGTCCATGTAAGCAGTTCCAGCACCCCGGCCGGATTGGTGATATCGAGCACAATCGATGACTGAACGGCGCTCACTTCTGCCGAGACAGCATCTCCATATGCATAAATATCAACAGATATCTCTTCCGAGGTATAGGTGGCTATTCCAAAAGGCACAGACACGTAAAACGACATAGAGAAAGTATCGTTATCCGGAAGGTTGGGGAAAGCCGCATACAACGCGTCTTTAAATTGTGTTTTGGGAGCCGAATAAAAATACTCCTTGGTGGAATAGATCATTTTTGAAGTATTACCGTATTTTGCATACAGATTATAATTAACTCCTTCGCTCAGAAAGCGGGCCGGTTTCCACGAGAAATTCACATACTCATCCATTGTATTTGATGTCATGAGAATGTTTGAATGCGTATACATTTCGGGAGGTACAGGCAGTGTAGAGAATGCATCCTCGCTGATTACCTCACACGACAGGGTCGCAAAACCCAGAGCAGCAACAGCAAATAAATATTTTAGTATTTTCATGATCTTCTGTCCTTAAAATGTTACTGTTTTTCCATTACCAGAACAAAAGGAGTTCTGTTACCGTGCAGTTTCATAATATAGGTACCTGCAGAAGGAACTTTGATATCACCGCCCCCTTTGACCAGTTTCAGACCTCCGGGAACGGCCGGATCGGACTCATTGTCCGTACCGTATTTATCGTCCCAGTTTTCACGGTTAGTTAATGTATTAAGCCTTACAAGGAATCCCAGACCGTCGGCATCGTTAAAGGTCACTGCGGAAGAGGTCCACACGTTTTCGGTGGCATCGTATACGAAAGGCAGATCGCCATTGGTCGCATAACTCCATTTGTCAAAAGCTCCGCACATGCCTACGTTCTCAACATGGGTTCTGTCGATAGTCATTTTGCCACGGTTTACTGAAATTAAGTTAATGCTTCCCTCGGTCAGGTCCACCGACAGGTTGCTGTCCGATTGTTCGGGACAGAACCACGAAGGGGTGAGGGCGTTATAGCCCCAGTTTGCATCGGACCAGTTTCGTGCCACAGTAATCTTGAAATAGGAGTACTGGTCGGAGCCGTCCTCAAGGTCTGTAAGGGTATTGTAAATATTGGTTCCCCCGCCTGTTTCCCAGAACTGAGGAGCCTGTTCAATATTCCAACCCTGGTAATTACCCGGCATGAAGAGGGAGCGAAGTTCGGCGGCATAAGTAGTCACATTGAATGCCACTGAGTTAGAAGTTACCGATTCGGTTTTCGTCCCATATACCTTGGCTTGCAGATACGCTGTGACTCCTATCGTTTCGTTGGGGCTCACCCCCAGATCGTTGCATACTAGACCGTTCAGGTCAGACTTGGTCATGGTCAGTGAATTGGCAAAAGAGAGCCCGGCCAGAACAACTTTGTCGTTAGCAGTCAGATACAGCGAATATTCTATCTGGACAGGAGCCCCGAATGAAGCGCGTGTCCAGTTAAAGGTAACGCTTTCTGTCTTATTGTTATCTCCATTAACCAGCACTGGGCCCTGAGGATAAAGTTCAGGTGCCTGGAACCCGCTGAGCGGAGCCAGTTTTGCTTTTTCTATCTCCATATCGCATGAAGCAAGAAATACAACGGAGGCAAAAAGCATCGTGATGTATTTTATATATTTCATAATCTTATCTTTAGGAGTAAATTCATCTGCTGTTAATAACCCGGATTTTGTACCAGTTTGGGATTGGCATTCAAATCATCCAGGATAATGGGATATATTTCCCGATATTCAGGCAGGGATACTTTTCCGTTGGCCACTCCGCCCTTCAGGGTCCAGGGAAAAGTCATGGCCGTAAAATATCCGTAACGAATCAGGTCAGTCCTGCGATGGCCTTCCCACATCAACTCTCTGGCCCTTTCGTCCAGAAGCCAGTCCAGATCGATTGAGGTTGGCGTTGAGGCTGTCACACCGGCGCGGCTGCGCAGCTGGGCAATGTAACCCTTAGCTGTAGGATCTGAAACGTACCCGCCATTAAGACGTGCATCGGCCTCGGCATAAATGAGATACATTTCTGCCAGACGGAATAACGGGAAATCGATGGACGAGAATTTATAATTCGATTCGCTGTCCGAAACCGCATGTCCGTCTGAATAGAGACCCGTAAATTTCCAGCATCTCCAGCCGGTATCGGTGGTGGTGTTGTCAAATTCAGGGACCGAGCCGAGATTGTAAAAAAACGCACGTTTGTCACTTTGGGCACGGTTATAACCTAGCCCCAAAGTAGCGCCCCATTCAACACCGGCCAGATGGAAACGCTGAACATAATCGTCGGCCACGTGGTACCCGTTCCAGCTTTCCGGGTTAATCCTGGTAGACAGACCAAGCTCTTTGCCGATGTTTGTATTGGCATCGGCACTCAGAGTAGACGACACAAGATGGGTGGTTCCCCCCCAGCTTTGCGTGTTATCCTTATCATAGGAGATCGCGTAGATAAATTCATTTGTGGCGCCGTTGGTGGTATTATCCTGCATGAAAAGTTCCTGGTAATTGTCGTGCAGCGTGTATCCCATATCAATCACGTTTTTGGCGGCATCCTTGGCTTTCTGCCATTGAGCCGTTCCGGTATACACCTCGGCATTCAGGTACATACGTGCTAAAACAGCCCAAACGGCTCCTTTAGTGGCACGGGGATAAGGCACATCGCCTTTTTCCGGCATTTCCGCTCCGTTGGCCAGACCAAGTAATTCCTCTTCTATCCAGGCATAAAGATTGGCACGGCCTATCTGTTCGGGAAGTTCACCCCCAATATTCTCTTCCAGGGCAAAAGGCGGGTTTCCATAAAGGTCAAGCAGCAGATAATAGAAAAGGGCTCTGTTGAACCGCGCCTCGGCACGGTACTGGTGCACCAGATCGGTGCTTGAGGAATGGCCTCTTTCTTCAAGCCTTCCATCCGAAGTCTGAATCAGGTATTCATTCACCAGGGTAATACCTTTCATACAGCGGGTATAGACCGCAATGATGGCTTCGTTGTCTGCAGAGGTCCATTTGTGATACTGAATAGGAGAAATGTAGTTGTCACCCCATATGATCTTAAATGAGTCTGTAGACAGTTCGTTCAGTACCATATACATACGTATGAGCTCACTTTGACCGGCATCATTAAAGTCAAGATCGGACGAACCGGGGTTGTTTTGACTGACCAGTGCCCAATAACCGTAAATATAGGCAAGTCCGTTGAGATAGTTCTCTGGATTCGCATATGCGGTTTCGGAGGTAGCGTCGGTCTCGTTCAGTGGCAGCGTATCGAGGTCTTTGATACAAGAGGTAAGCATCAATAAAGAGGCTGCTGCCAAAACCAATATCTTATTTATATTCTTTTTCATATCTACCTTATTGTTAGAAATTAATGTTCAGGCGCAAGGTATACAGACGGGGCCTTGGGATGATATTGCTATCCACACCGTCTGCCGATACGATCTCAGGATCGAGACCCCTGTATTTCGTAAATACAAATACATTCTGAACAGAAGCCGCAATACGTATGCTCCGGGCAAATTTTAACTTGTTGAAAGTATAACCCACGTTGATGTCATCTATCCGGAAGAAAGATGCATTCTCTATATACATATCTGAATACTTCTGGTTGTTTTCAACCGGATCTACCCATCCGCGGATCAGGTATTGGTCGCTCAGATTGTTCAAATATCCCTTATTCCAGTCGTCACTGTAGGATGAGGCAAAACCCATGGCAACCTTATTAATAATGTAATTACCAAGAGAGCCGTGCCCATTCAGACTGAAATCCCAATTTTTATACCTGAAATTGGTGTTGATACCAAAATAGGCATCGGGGGTTGGGCTGAAGCCTGTCACGTAACGGTCCGAGTCGGTGATCTCTCCGTCCCCGTCGCGATCAACCAGACCGTTTTCTATGGGATAGCCATTGCAGTCGTAAAGCTGCTGGAACAAATAGAAAGTATACGGTGAAAACCCTTCACGGTGCAACGAAGTGTATCCGCCGGTTCCCCCCATGCCGCTTCCGGCATTCACGCCCAGATAACCCGAGGTGGAGGCGGAGGTTAGTTTGGTGATCCGGGTATCCTGGAAGGTGATGTTACCTCCAATTTCCCAGTGTACATCGGTTGTCTGTATGGGAATAGTATTAATTGAAAGCTCAACCCCCTTGTTTTCCATATTTCCGATGTTGGATATGATGCTGTTACCAAAATTCGATCCAAGAGGCGTGGATATCACATTCAGCAGGTCGTATGTGTACCGGTAATACGCTTCTGCCGAACCGGTTATGCGATCCTGAAGGAACCCGAAATCGACACCCAGGTTGTAGGTTTCCGTGGTTTCCCACTTAAGATTGGCATTATAAGGCTGGGGAGCCAGCGTATTCAGATAACCTTCTCCCATAAGGTATTTCATCTCAATGGCAGAAGAAGATATGTACCGGGCCAGGTAGGGATAATAATCAGATCCTATGTCCTGTTGTCCTGTAAGGCCCCAACCCAGGCGAAGTTTAAGAGCTGAAAAAGCGCCGCCTTTAACGAAATCCTCCTCTCCCATGTTCCAGGCAAAGGCAGCTGAGGGGAACAACCCCCAGCGATTGGCCTTGGCAAAGCGTGAAGAAGCATCGTCACGAATGGTAAACGTAAAAAGGTACTTCGAGGCAATCGAGTAGTTCAGTCTGCCAAAAAATGACAGCAGGTAGTACTCTTTTGCATTAGTGGGAGCCGTATAATAGTGCGGTCTGTCTTCTGTATTTTTATATTGAGATTCATCGTACTGCACATAGTTGTGCTGCCATGAATAACCGGCCATAACATCCAGGGTGCTGTTTCTGAACTCGTGGTTATAATTAAGGTAGGCTTCAAGTAATGTATTCAGGTTGTAATTCTCGTACGTTGTATAAAGATCGTTGCTGGAACGCATGGCAGATATAGAACCCATCTTGTTGTATTTTTCGCCTTTTGTCTGAGCCACATCGTAACCTACATTAACATTAGCTCTGAGGTCTTCCAACCCGTGAATACGGTAATCTACCTGAATATTTCCAATGGAGCGCATGCCCTGGTTCAGGTCAATATAATCGTAGACACTTGATAAAGGATTGGTGCTTGCCATGGTATTGGCACTTCCGTCTGAGTTCATCCAGTTCCAGTAACCGTTGGCTTTGGAGGTGTCTATACTTCCGTCGGATTTTCTGAAATACACGGGCTTTGTAGGATCGAAAGACAGCGCATTACCAACGGCACCCGATGAGGCCCAGTTGGTATGCTGGTATATGCCCTTGGCATTCAGATTAACGGAGAGGTGTTCATCAAAGAATTTTGGGGAGAGGCTTATATCAATGTTTCCACGCTGATTGTCTCCCACTTTTAAGGTCGCCTGATCCAGATTGTAACCCAGGCTAACACGGAAAGGAAGGTTCTTTACCGTACCGTACAGACTCACGTTTTGGTCTGTATTAAAGGAAAGCCTGTAGATTTCTTTTTGCCAGTCGGTGCTTTCCGTTCCCAGAAGCGCTTTTATGGTGTTGTTTCCCCCGTACATGGTAGTCATATAATAACGGTATTCGTCGGCCGTCATCATATCTATGGAGGAAGCGTTCTGTTTTATGGAATAACTGGAATTATAGCTGACATTCAGTCCTTTTCCGGCTCCTTTTTTAGTTGTAATAATAATAACACCGTTCGAAGCACGTGATCCGTAAATGGCTGTGGCCGAAGCATCTTTTAATACTGTATAGCTCTCAATGTCATTGGGGTTCACAGATGCAAGCGGATTGCCCATTCCGGCACCTCCGTCACCTGTTACAGGAACACCGTCAATAACAATAAGAGGATCATTCGAAGCGTTCAGCGAAGCCGCCCCGCGGATACGTATTGTTGCGGAAGATCCCGGCTGACCGGTGGCAGGAGTGACAAGCAGTCCGGACACTTTTCCCAGCAACATCTGGTCGGGAGAGTTAACCGCACCCCGGTTGATATCATCGGCTTTAATCGCAACAACCGAACCGGTCATATCACGTTTCTTTACGGTACCGTAACCAATAATAACAATCTCTTCCAGCTGTCCGGCACGTTCACTGAGCACAACCAGCGAAGCCTGGCTGGCTGGCACGATGACCTTGACATAGCCGATATAAGAGATTTCCAGTACCGTTTCTCCGGAAGGGACAGTAAGTGCAAACATCCCGTCCAGATCCGTTGTGGCGCCGTTTGCAGTTCCCTGTTGAAGAACTGTAGCTCCAATCACAGGCTGGTTATTCTCATCTACAACTACTCCTGTTGCCCTGTACTGGGCATACGCTGTAGAAAATGAGAAAAGCGTGATCGTAAGCAAAAAAATCATCAGTCTTTTCATGAAAACAATTTTAGGTTAATTAGTAATTTTTAGCAAATAACCGTACAGAGTCATCTTTGTCGTCTACAAAGACAACGCTTATTGCGGCAATCAGCAGGCATATTCCGGAGAAGACCATAGCAAAGATGGTATGGCCTCCGTAGAGGTGTTTAACCATTACCCCTCCAATAAGACCATTACAGATCTGAGGAATGGTAATGAAGAAATTGAATATTCCCATATAAACTCCCATTTTATGTGCAGGCAGCGCACCGGCCAGAATGGAATATGGCATTGCCAGTATCCCGGCCCAGGCCATGCCTATACCCGTCATGGGCAAAATAAGCAGGCGGTAATCCTTAATAAAATAGAAAGAAATAAACCCCGCGGCTCCCATAATGAGGCAAAAGGCATGGGTACCTTTCCGACTGAATTTTCTGGCCATTATGGGAAGCAAGAAAGCAAAAACAGCTGCCACCCCGTTGTAAACACCCTGCAGGATACCTACCCAGTCGCCGGCATCGGCATAGGCGGCAGAGGTGTTGTCTGTGGTTCCAAAAACGTGTTCCGCAATTGCCGGGGTCATATACACCCACATGGAGAACAGGGCAAACCATGAAAAAAACTGGACTACTCCCAGCTGCCTCATGGTCTTTGGTATATTGGCGAAGTCTTTGCCAATTTGCCAGAAAGAAGATTTCGCAGGTTTCGATTCCGGCGGATATTCCTTAGTCCGGATAACCGTCCACAACACAGACCCCAACAATACGATGGCACCAATATAAAATGCATACGTTACATTAGGAGCCACCATTCGTTCCGAACCGACCGCCGGAGTATTGGCCACTCCAAACCAGTTGGTCAGCACATAGGGCAGCACCGCTCCGGCAACTGCTCCAATTCCGATAAGGGAAGTCTGGACAGAAAAACCGAGGGTGCGTTGTTCCGAAGGCAAAAGATCGGCAACAAGAGCCCTGAAAGGCTCCATGGCGACGTTAATGGAAGCATCCATGATCATGAGGATCCCGGCCCCTATGAACATTGGCGCAATATAGGGTGCAAGCACAGGCGCATTGGGCATCATGACCAGAGCCAGAGAAGCCAGTAATGCTCCCACAAGGAAGAACGGCCGCCTTCTTCCGAGTCTGGTCCAGGTCTGGTCACTGTAATGGCCAATTATGGGCTGCACAATCATTCCCGTAAGGGGCGCAGCAATCCAAAAAAGGGAAAGATGACCGACATCTGCACCAAAAGACTGGAGGATCCGGCTTACGTTGGCGTTCTGTAAGGCCAGTCCACACTGAATACCCAGAAAGCCGAAAGTCATATTCCAGATATTCCAAAAACTCAATTGAGGTCGTTTTGTCATAAATTGAAGGTTTCAGTCAATGATAGTTTCTTTAAAAGTAACTGAAATACCTTTAATATATTAAGCAGTCCCGACGGATTTCAGAAAAACTGTGACGAAAACAACAATAATGGGGATAAATTATTACTGAGGCTCCCCTTCAATCCAGGCCATAAAGGCCGGAACCCGTGCACGGCTCACCAGAATGAGCTCTTTATGATCGGGTTCAAGCTGTAATCTCAGCCGGCTGTTAAAATGTTTTGAAATGGATGATATAGAGGAAATAGCTGCAAGACAATTTCTTGAGACCATAAAAAAGTCTTTTGGGTTCACCAGTTCTTCTGTGGTTTCAAGGCTCTGATCTGAAAGAAAACGCCGGCCGTCCTTTGTCATAATATACGTCGATTTTTCCCGGGAGAAAAAATAGGCGATATCGGAAACGGGTATCATAATAATCTGGTCTCCCACTTTTACCACAAAACGTTGTTTATAGACATGCGATGAGGCCAATCCCTTTTCTAAACTCTTAATATCTATGGATTGATGACGAACAGTCCTGCATTTCTCTATCGCATGAACGAACTCTGTATCGTCAATAGGTTTAAGAAGATAGTCCACCGCACTGTTCTTTAAAGCGTTAAGGGCATAATGCTCATAAGCGGTAATGACAATCACCGGTGCTTTAACCTCAATACGACTGAAGAGTTCAAAACAAATACCGTCTGCCAGTTCCACATCCATAAGAATAAGATCGGGCCGGTTGTCTTCGAGCCAGTTGACAGCAGATTCCACTGCATCGAGAGCAGCGACTACTTCGTATTGAGGGAAATAGGTCTTTAGCAGTCTTTTTACCTGCATTTGAGCAGGCACCTCATCTTCCAGTATCAGTACTTTCATAATTTATTCGATTAGCGGCAGACAAACTTCAAAGTAATCTTGTCCCTGGTTGATCTTAATTTCTTTGTCAGAAGCTGACAGATATTGTCCCCTGATGTTTTTCAATCCGAGTCCTGTAGATTCTACCGAATAGGATTTCGTCTGAAGATTATTCCTGACTGCGAGCCATTCGCCGTCGGAAGAAATATCAATATAAAGCGGTCTGTCTTTGCTTATGACATTGTGTTTTGTTGCATTCTCAACCAATAATTGTAATCCGCAGGGAACAATCTTTTTTTTGAGATCTTCTTCTTCGATTCTGAATGTTACCTGCAATCCCGTAGCAAACCGCTGTCCAAGCAAATCTACGTAAAGCCTGACAAAAGCCACCTCATCGCTCAGAAAAACCAGTTTTTCATCTTCGATGTTAAGGAAATAGCGGTACAGCGATGCCAGTTTCCGCACGTATTCGCTGGCCTTCCCGGGATCTGTATGAATGAGGTAATCCAGTGAATTCAGGCTGTTAAAAAGAAAATGCGGGTTCATCTGCCTTTTCAGCTGCTGGTATTGATACCGTGCTTTGTTCTTTTGACCTATCTCTCTGTCAAGGGCTTTCTTCTGTGCCCTACCGTAGTATGCATATATATCAATGCCCGCTATGATTACAGCATTGAAAACAAGACTTGCCAGCGCAATGTACCAGAAAGTATAGGTAAAGAACGCATTCACATCGTCACCCTGGGCAATCTGAGTAGCACGTAAAAGAAAAGCAGAAATAAAAGCTATAAGGGCCAGGCCGGATATTTCCACTGCAGTGCGCGCCATGGGGCTGGTACCGTATTCAAAATGACGCATCAAAAGCCAGACAAGCAAAAAATCCAGCACTACCATGAGCAGTGCCAAAGGATAATTTCGTAATAGCTGACCTAAGGTTTCGTTAAAATTCAGATTAAAATGATTTTGAAAAAAAGGGATGGCGCCCTCGAAAACCATTCTAAAAATCAAGACAAAGGCTGCCAGCAGGAATATTTCAACAAGTGAAGTCCTTTTTGAAACCTTTTTCATGGCAGATTACACTTTCTTCCGCCTTAGCACAAAAAACAACACCCACCCAAGGAATTCTGTTACAAGTGTTGTGGTCAGCACATGAGTATATACTTCTTCCATTTCCGGAAAGATCCGCTGAATGAGTATTGCCCCGTTCGTACCCAGGAAAAAGCCGGCGAAAGAAGAGAGCAACAGCAATCCAACCAGGACTTCAACCGGTCCGTTATAGAACCGCACCAACGTTACGCCCATGGCAATGGTAAGACAGGTTAGTACAACCGCATCCCCTATGGCGGTATTATAGAGGAAGAGGCAGGCCAAAGCATGAGCCAGAGCGAACAAATGGATAATCAGGTGTGTTTTAGAAGTTTTATTCATACCGGGTGTTAGTTTGTAAAGATAATAAATTCTTTTTTCTGTGGTTTTTCTCGTGTATATTTGTTGTAACAAAATGGGAATATAATGAAGATCTTTTTTCAAATCCATTACTATATCCGGCCTGGAGAAAAACTCTACGTGTACGGTGACATCCCCGAACTGGGTTCGGGAGACATAAACTCAGGCGTCGAAATGACCTATGAGTACGACGGTCAATGGACTCTGGAGGTCTCTGCGGACAGCCTTCCCGGAATGTTTTTTTATTCATATTTTATGAAAGACAGCCAAGGAAACATTATCCCTGAACACGGAAGGCATTTTTGTAACGAGCTGCCGGTAAGAGATGTCATCCGGTTATTCGACCGGTGGATGGAATCTTCTTTTTCCAATGTATTTCTTACTCACAAAATCAAATCACCTGTTAAGCTTGACATTGGAATTCGCATTAGCAGTAATCAGGTTCCCGTAGATTGCCATATAGCACTGGTTGGCAATTCCCCCCGGACAGGTCTGTGGGATCCGGGAAAGGCCATTCCGCTATTTCCTATTGGACTGGGACAGTGGGAAGCACAGCTGAGAATGTCGCAAATCGATCGCTATCCTATTGAATACAAATTTGTTATTAGAAAAAACGACGATCATTCGGTTGTTGAATGGGAAGAAGGAGAAAACCGACAGCTGGTTTTACCCAATATTTTTTACGATGCTTCCAAATCACGTGAATATATCTGTATCAGCTGCCAGCCTTTCAGAAGCCGCTCCCGCGGCCTGTGTCATGCCGGAACTGCCATACCCGTTTTTTCTCTAAAGTCAAATAAGAGCTGGGGAATCGGAGATTTCGGCGACTTGAAAAAGATGGCAGACTGGGCTGCTCTGACCGGTCAGCGGGTGGTACAGATACTTCCCGTAAACGACACAACCATGTATCATAACTGGGTTGATTCCTATCCTTACGGAGGCATATCCATTATGGCACTGCACCCTTTGTATGCAAACATTCCCGACATGTGTCCCAAAGATTCCGGAATTGACCTGTCTGTTTACGAAAAAGAAAGAATTGAGCTCAATAAGCTACAGGCTCTCGATTACGATAAAGTGGCCGAACTTAAATGGCGGGCGATAAAAGACATCTTCCGCCTTACTGGCAAATCGGTCATGGAATCTGCCGAATACAAGAATTTCTATAAGGATAATAAGAAATGGCTCCGTCCCTATGCCCTGTTCTGTGAACTGAGAGACCGGTACGGTACGGCTGATTTTTCCCAATGGGGACCCTATGCTCATTACAGCCCGGTATTATCTGCTGAGTCTGTTGAACCGGATATTCATTTCTTTATTCAATTCCATCTGGACAAACAACTGGCAGAGGCTCACAGGTACATGAACCGGAAAGGAGTTATCCTAAAGGGTGATATTCCTATAGGAATTACCCCGTGGAGTGTGGAAGCCTGGACCGAGCCGCATTTATTCAATATGGACAGTCAGGCGGGAGCGCCTCCCGATGATTTCTCCGTCAAGGGACAGAACTGGGGATTTCCCACCTATAACTGGGAGGTGATGGAACAAGACGGGTACTCTTGGTGGAAGAAGCGTTTTACCAATATGTCCCGGTACTTTGACGCTTACCGGATTGACCATATCCTGGGCTTTTTCCGTATCTGGTCCATTCCAAAAGAACAGACACAGGGCCTTATGGGATATTTTTACCCGGCCTTACCTTATACAGAAGAAGATCTTAGAAGCCGGGGGCTTGCCTTTGATACCAATCGTATGTCCAAACCTTTCATTACAGATTATGTACTCACCCAGATGTTTGCCGAACAGGCCCCCGGCATCAGGGAGCATTTTCTTGATGCGGCAGAAAACCGGGACGGATACGTATTGAAAACAGAATTCGATACCCAGAGAAAAATTACCCGTTATTTTGGAAATCTTCCCGGAACTCCCGAAAACGAATGGATGAAAGAGGGCCTTCTTGCTCTGGTAAGTGAAGTTCTTTTCATCCCCGATCCTCACCGGAAAGGATACTATCATCCCAGAATATCGGCACAATACAATTATTCCTACAAAGCCCTGGATGATAACGCAAAAGAAGCATACAACAGGATATACAACGACTTCTTCTACCACAGACACAACGATTTCTGGTACCGTGAAGCCATGAAAAAATTACCTTCCCTGCTGTCTGCAACCAACATGCTCTGTTGTGCAGAAGACCTGGGCATGATCCCTGCTTGCGTTCCATTGGTTATGAGGGAATTATCTATGCTGAGCCTCGAGGTGGAACGTATGCCCAAAGACCACGGATATGATTTTGGACTGACCGGGCAATACCCTTATATGAGCGTTTGTACAACCGGAACACACGATACGAGCACCCTCAGGGAATGGTGGGAAGAAGACCGTTACATGACCAACCGTTACTATAATGAAGTCCTACATGAAAAAGGATCGGCGCCATATTATTGTGAACCATGGGTTTGCAGAAAAATCATTGAAAACCATCTCCAGTCGCCTTCTATGCTATGTATACTGCCCTGGCAGGACTGGATGTCTGTTTCCGGTTCACTACGCAGGGAAATGCCCGGGGATGAGCGCATAAATGTACCGGCTATCGTTCCGCATTATTGGCGTTACCGTATGCATATCTCACTCGAAGACCTTCTCAGGGAAAATGATTTTAACCGCCAGATAAGAGATCTTATAAAAGAAAACGGCCGTTAAACTTATTCAAGGAAATTTATTATTGCTTCACTCCAAATACGGTACGCCTCTCCCGAGAGATGAATGCCGTCAAAAGTGTATTGATCTGCCAGATTTCCCTGACTGTCCGTAAGCTTTGCAGCCAGATCTATGTATCTGTACCCCTCTGTAAACCGGTTACTTTCCAGAAATTCATTTAGACGGACCATTTTTTCATTTTGTCCTTCGTACAATGGCGTCAGGGGATTGAGCATGGTCATTGACACCACGTATAATCCAGTATTTGGCAATGCAGCACGAATATGACGGA
>Ga0265297_10002113_pt1 | contig 42255 bp, 83 predicted proteins | sample Munlanlwell13791_FD_192502 | JGI IMG/M metagenome (GOLD analysis project Ga0265297, IMG submission 192502) | Leachate microbial communities from a municipal landfill in Southern Ontario, Canada - Leachate well 137-91 | ecosystem: Engineered > Solid waste > Landfill > Unclassified | place... | reverse complement strand
AATCCAGTTCTGGTTCAGGATGCCGCTGGCGATCATGGTCTTCCAGCTAAGAGAGTGCCACTGGCCGAGCGCGTTGTAGTGGTCCACCTGAGAGGCCGGGATGTACTTGATCGCGGTGGACGAAGCCAGAGAAGCCACAGCAAACGCATTCTTTCCGAGGAACAGGCAAGAATAAACGTCATTGTTGGTTCCGGTCGTGGACTTCATGCCAGCAATCGTGGCAACCAAGACGCCCACGTCAGGAGTCACCTTGGCGAGAGTCGAGGTCACGAAGCGAAGGTTCTTGTAGCAGCCGACTTCGCCGGGGAACTGCCCACCCTGACTGGGATAGTCGGAAATGGACTTGTACCCCTGCACCTGCTCAAGGTCGTACTCCACATCCGTGTGGATGATGCCCACGTAAGAAGGCCGGATACCAGAGGTTCCAACCGCTGTCGAAGCGCCCACGATGCTCTTGTAAAACTCAGCATTGGAGCCCTTCAGGTTACGAATAACCTTGTCCAACATGCGCTGGTTGATGACACCGGCCACGTTCACAAGGGCCGCACCGGACACACCACCGACGTTATCCGTATTGCGGAAGACATTGGTTCCACCCATGATACCGTCGCGGACGATTACATCGCGGGTTTCGGCCAGGTTCTCAGCATTCCGAGCCAGCAAGGACTCATCAACATCAACCTCATTGATCCAGGAAGCAACATCCGTCCACTGGAGGAGGTTGCCATACTGGGAGAGGGTGATCGTTACATCGGTGAGGGTGGGCTGAGTGGTTGTAGGCGTAGAACCTTCAACCAAGAGCTTGATTGTTCCGAGAGTGCTTCCAGCCGTGGGGGCCAATTTCTCATAGCGCCGGAACTTGATAACCTTGGAGTTCTTTTCCGGGATCGGGGTTTGAAGACCAAGTGCCTCATGGGGCAGATTGGGTTTAGCAACATCTAGTGATTTTCGGTGGACATAGCTACTAAGAGTAGTCAGTGTCCCGGTTCCAGTGATTGCCATTGTGTGCTCCTGTTGGAATCACACGAGCAATTATCGACCTCGCCTGCGGGCTATCTGAGCATCCATCTTGGCAAAGTCTTCATCGCTCATGTCGTTGTAGTCAATTACTTGTTGACTGTTGAGTGAAGGACTATTGCCGCCAGATTCCGATTTAGCTCTACCTCGAATGGCTTCCTTTGCTTGAGCCGTTGTTTTGAGTTGCCCGGAGTCTTTTAACGCCTTGACCAACTTAGCGGTCTGAACAGCAAACCTCGGATCTTCAAAAACACGTCTTTTATCAACTGGGTCCATTTCTTCGTTTAGGTATTTAATGAAGTCTTCCTGGATTTCCTTGTGGTATGGCACATGAGACTCGAAGAATTGAAGAGCCGCCGTAGCTTCCGACTGCGCTTCCATCACCATTTTCATCTGTTGAAACTGCTGGACCATTGGCCCATACCGTTTATCAATGATCGGAGTGATGATCTTTTCAACTTCTACGAGTTGCGGATCTTCAGGTTCAGGAGGAGCTTGCCGCTGTTGCCACGCTTGCTGCATCGTCTGGCCCTGTTGCCAGAGTAGTTGTTGCTGCCGGTCAACTTCAGCCGCCAACCTCTGTTGGTCCTGATAAACCCTCTCAAAGTGTTCCCAAGCTACTGGTTCCTTGCCTTTAGGCTCTGGAACTGTCTCTTTGGGTTCCGGTTCCCCTCCCTCAAGAGGTTCTTCCGGGGTTCCTTCCAGGTCTTCATCAAAGGAATCTTGCGGTACATCAGCCATAAACGGCCTCCAGTGGATGCGTTTGCCCTCGCCAGGTACTAGGATGATGGGTTATTGTCAGATTGCTGTCAAGTTGTTGAAAGGTTTGGTTTGCCTTATGCTTGTCCCGGAGGGTCACATGAAAATGTCTTGCGCGAAAGAAACCAAGAAGCAGGAGAAGAAAGAACACAAGGGCAAGAAACCGGCTCCAAAGAAGCCTACAGGTATGAATTCAGCTATGGGCCAGGGTTTTCTTCAGGCGATGCTTGCGAAGAAAGGTTTGAAAGCCTAGCCTGAAGCGTTGCCATATCCTCTTCAAGCACAGTCATTAAGTCACGGATCATGTCAGCTTTCCCGGCGTTGAACCCTAGTCTATAGAGACTGGGGTCCGCCATTGGATTGCTGGGAACCGGGGGAATTGGGGACACCAGTTCCAGGACGCGGAGTGCCAGCCATGCTTTGAGGCCCTCCAGGCTGGGCTGGGTTCGCAGATCCGCCAGATTGGCCTCCATTCTGCGCTTGCCCTCCGGGTCCACCTTGGAGTCCCAATGCCTGCTGCTGAGCCGCGAAAGCCAATGCCTGCTGCTGTTGGACGTATTGATCATATTGCACCTGTGCCTTTGATTTGAGGAACCGATAAGTGTCCCGGATACCAGCCCGTTCATAGCAAACGCGCTGAAGTTCTGCATAATTGACTGTCATAGCAGCCTGTTGGATACCGCCAAAGGCTTGTGCCATTTGGATGATTTGTCCTAGTTGCTGCTGGTTATTCGCTACCCACGAGGCGCCTACAGGATAAATATCCATCTCGCCCTGGATCATTTCAGGAGAGACAAGCATCGGAGCCGGACCAAGTGATTCAAACTGCGGAACGCCAGTCATCGGGTCGGGGGTTGGGTTGGGTTCTACCACCCGAATCCAGGTAGCCACGTTCATCAATTGCTGATTGAGCATGATCTGACGCCGTAGGGCAGGTATGACGTAACGTGTCTCAATACTCCGGATTGTCTCAGCAAAACGAGAGTTGAGCATCCCGGAGATTGCGCTTACCTCTGTTGCAGACTTCTGGTAATCAGAGGTAGTAAAAGCCTTCATGCTCCCTGTGGCTTCATTGTGCTGGGAAAGCATGAAACCAATCTCTTGCATCCCAAGCGATGCCTGCGAAGGCATCTGAAGCGGCGCAATATTTCCCTGCGCCCCCACAACATGAATGGCTCCAGGTGCGGAAATGAAGTTATCAATGTCAATTGTTCCATCGTTTACCACCATGAGTTGAGGGTTTACGGTCAATCCATTGGCTTCGATCACCTGGTTCATTCGGACATTTACAACGTCCTGAAGTCCAAGCGCACTCTCAATTTCGCCCTTCCCATAGACTTCATTCGGGTCATCGTGAAGCGTGAACAGTTCCCAAGCTGGTTTGCCGTGGAAATACGGGTTAGGTTCCAGCCGGATCAAGGTTGTACGATTCGCTACAACCGCAACATGGTTGAATAGAATCTCCCCGTCTATTTCAAAGTCGCCCCAGCACTCAAAAAGCTCCACCGAGTTTTTGGGGCGGGGGTTGAACCCAAGTTCCACTTCCACTTGCTGTTGCAGGGAGTCAGATGCTTCCCTGAATATGTTTTCATCATTGATTGCATCCAAGTTCTCATATAACGAGTACCCCGATTCATCTTTTTGAGCTAACGATTTGATATAGGCAGCGGTTTTGAACTGTCTCATGATCCTTGGTGCGCTTCTTCGGTCATTACTCTTTCGGAGTTGGACATAATCGAAGATGTTCCCGCACTTCATCACCGGCCCATCGAAGTCTGTGACCGCCATCTGCCCCATTTCAGGGGGAGGGAGTTGGATTCCAGCCTGCATGGCCGCTTGCCACTCCCCTAGTTCTTTGGCGTAGCCAACTTGATTAACAATATGACGTTTTTCGTCTTCCCAAAGGACTGCCCATGGGACATTCCCGAAAATAATAGACTGATTGATGACCGAGGCCATTTCTTGACGCCAATTGGCCCGATAATGCTGCCATTTCATCAAGGAAGCCATCATTTTGGCGGCTTTGTCGTCATCTCCGGTCCGTCCAAGCACGTTGAACCAGTCATCATGGGGCATAATCCCCTGGATGTAGTGGCTACCTACATTCAAAACGGCCTGGAATGTGATCGGGTTGTAGCGCCTAGATCGATAATTTTTTACTTCCTTCCACCCCTTACCAAATTTAGACTCTTTAGCAAGCCAACATTCCTTCCAGATGTCCTCTTTGTCTACACGTTCGTCTTTACCCTGCCTCCAAAGCTCATTTGCGAAGGTTATTACCCCCGTTGGGTCTACGTTTCTAACGATCATTAGAACCTCGAACGGTTACGGGGGAGTCCCCATTCAAAACTGGGGCCAGATGGGGATTGTTCTTGCGGCCTCATGCCTAATGCTCGGGTTCGCCAGTCACCGGGAACCCTGCGGCCCATGGCCGGGTTACCCTCTTCCTGTCCATAGGAATTGGGATTCCCACCCCACGGACCACCGGGAGCGTTACCGACTGGCCCACCACCAGGATCACCGAGACTTCCGCCACGCGGACGAGGCTGGAATCCAATCGGCCCACCGGGGAGCGGCATCGGGCCTCCACCGCCAAACGGTGGCCCTTCAGACGGCCCGTAAGACTGCGGAGGTCCAGGCATGGTTGGGTTGGTTTTCGGGGGGCCACCGAAGATGGACTGCGGGTTGGTCTGAGCCAAGGCATTCATGTCCCAACCAGCCGGAGGAAGGGGCATGGGTCCACCGCCACCAAACGGAGGGCCATCACCCGGAGTCTCGCTGGGGCCGTATGAATTAGGGTTTCCGCCCCACGGTCCGCCTGGAGCATTACCTAGGGGAGAGAATTGGCCGGGAGTTGGGATAACTGGTCCAATGTTCCGCTTCCCCGGAGGCAACGGCATTGGGCCACCGCCGGGGCCTCTCTGGTCGCCATCGGGGAGCGGCATCGGACCTCCACCGGGACCGTTCTGATCTCCGGGAGTTCCATTTACAGCACCCTGGCGCATCAAAAGACGGCCAAATCCATTAGCTCCCTGTGGTGAAAGCAGTCCCTCGTTGGAGTTATACGGCATCATTTCAATCCCCTGTCAGGTTGGTGTCACCAAACACCGTAACCAGAGTATGGGGCAAGTCTGCGGGAATTCAAACCTTCTAAGCTTTTACCTCGCATATCGTTCTTCAACCCGGTGCGCTGTCTCCGCAACAGATAGACTAAGGTATCGACCGCATGGTCCTCTAAATCAGTGTCATATATATCCGGGTTGTTCTTATCTACCTGCTGGATCGGCATAGTACGGATAAGATGGGTGCAATTATCCATTATCTTGAGTCGTGATTTTCCATTCACAATCTTGATATGATCCCGGAGGTTCTCAATCGCGCCCTTCTTGTCGGCCTTAGCGCTAGGTTCAAAGTTCACACCGGCAAGCTGGAAGGCTTTACCAATAGACCCATCAGCCCCGCGGTCCGCGAAGGATTCATAGTCCAGCCACCGTTCGGTGATGTACTCATCGGCCATGTGTTCAACGTCAAGGATCTTCTTGGCAATTTCAGTTGCCCGTTCATTGGTTCCCTTGTTTGGTTTCCCCCCCCACCCATAGAATTCACGGTACACAAACTCATCCCCGTTGGGGGACTCGCAGCACCAAAGTTCACAGTGGGGCTTGTGGGTTCCATAGTCACAGGCCATCCAGCGCCTCCAATCAGCAGGAGGTTTGAACCACGGTACCACATGCACACTTGGGTCCCATTCTGTGAAGAAGGCCCCTTCCACCACATCCCAACGGCCCTCAAGAAGCATCTTCCGGGTCCGTTCGTCCTTGGTCATCAGGTCAGCACGGTATTTCCCATCATGGTCCAGGTTGGGGTTATCTGACAACCTTCCAGGAATAAAGATTCTGACTCTTCGGTGAATCCCTTCTGGAAGCTCCCAGTCTTTTAGTTCGTTCCATCCTGGCTGTGGAGATACCAAACCAGATGAAATATCGATATACTCATAGATCGGGACCATTCCGTGGGGGTACTTGTCAATCTGGTAACGGTCCATCACCCAACCATGCCCAGGGCCTCCGGGGTTCGTGGTATTCAGTCTACGGCACGATACACCATGGGCAGACCTGAGCCTCGTACCAAGCAACGTGTATGCGGAGTCGTCCCCCCAGAGGGTAAGTTCGTCGTGAGCGATCCAGGTATAGGCATGCCCAATGTAGTTAAAGACATCGTCATATCCATCAAGGAACCCGAATCTGAGGGTGGCCCCACTTGGATATTCAAAGTGGCGTTTATTTTCGACCCATTTGGGGGGGTTGGGCAACTGGCTAAAGACGAACTTAGCGTCTCTGAGAATTTGCTCAAGCTGCGGATTAGTTCTGCGTAAGATAAGCCCGTAAGCCTTACCTCCGTGTTGCTGTTCATGTTTGCTCCAGTCGAGAATGATACAGAAAGACTTGCCAGCACCAGCCGCCCCGCCGTACAGAATCTCGTCAGCAGGGCAGCGTAGTACATCCCACTGTCTAGGGTGTGGAACAATGATAGCCTGGGTTTCAGGACACATGGCCAGTCCCAGGAACCCAAGAGAATACGCTTATCGTAAATTTCTCTCCAGTAGGGCTAGTCCATTCAACAAACAATCTATCGAGATGATTAGGCGGTTCACAACCCTCATCCGCTGGCACGAAGACGAATTTGACTCCATCAAAGATTGCTGTCTCGGTCTTCATTTAGAATCCTCAATCTGAACTTTTCTAGGTCTACCTCGTCTTTTAGGTTCGATGGGAGTAGGCAGATCATCAGTTGAAACGCTTTGTCCGGGTTCGCTATTGCCCATCTCTTGAGATAGTCCCTCAAGGGTGATCGTTTCGCCAACTTCATCATGGACTCCCTTCATGTCTGCAATCTGCTTGAACACGTCCTTCGGGGATAGGTGCGCTTGGCTCTCTGGAGGCAGCACATTTGTCTCTTTCATCCACTCCTGAAGACTCCCACTGGTCTTTGGCACCAACAAGACACCTACCCTCTGTTCAATGTCCACTTCGACAGTCTTAGGGGCGAGGGCCACAAATAGCCGCATTGCGTCACCTGGGTTATTGCATGCCCATTCAGCAAACCTGACTCGGAACGGCAGTCCGGCCATGACACCACATAGATTCTCTGAGATGACCGCCTGTTTCTTCCGTAGGCTCAGGTCTTGCCACTTCGGGTTATACCGCTGCCCGGTCATCTGGTTCAGACCCAACTTGGCCTGAGCGCCTTTGGCAGCGGCCCAGGCCTCATTGGTCAGATTAATCAGATCAGAGTCAAGCAACTCTCCGAACACACTGAGTTTTGCTGGGTCTTTTGCCATACACCACCTTATAAATGATGTTCGTCGTGTTTTAATCTGCTCATATGGAAGCCCTTCTGTGTCGCACCTTCATAGACTTTCCTTAAATTTACAGGGTTACGAGACCCCGGTGGGTATGACTCAGCGTTTTCAGAAGTTATACCAAGTAAAAGCAACTGCTCCAACCATCCGATAACTCCCTCTTTAAAAAATACTCCACCATCCGCCATGCAACCTCCTTATAGATGATAGGATTCCGGTGGATGGATTGCCATCCGTTCCGACACAACTGAGATTCTACTCCAACCGATAGACCTCCGGTAGAAGTGCAGAGTTATTCCCTCACGCGAGTAGGGGCGCACCGGATCGTATCAGTTTACAGTCAAAGGGGCTGTTGCGACTTTGTACACGGTCGAGCGTTTCTCTCCGCTAGACACGACTTTGCCATCCTTCAGCATCTTGTGCAACACAGGCCGGACCGTCTTTACGTCACTCTCACACGCCTTGGCAATCTGAGTGATCGTCATCTCGCCCACACCCAGCGCATCCTCAATATCACCCTTGGAGATGCTGGTGTCTTCTGTTTCCTCTATGAACTCGCCTTCCACCAGATCCACCGCCCACTCACTCGCAAGTTTCCTCAGTGCTTCGGCTCCAGGGCTCTTGGTGTCCTTGTTAGCCGCGTCCAGCGCACCATTGATAAGCATCAGCCTCTCAGCGCAGAACTGAACACCCAACTCATATTTCTTAGCCATAATCGGCCTCCATAGCGCACAAGCGCAATACAAAGGTACTCCCACCCATCCCATAAAGCAAGAGGCCCAACTCACAAGGCCACCGCTACGCGAATACCAGTGGACCTCTTTCGAGTCAGGCCAGAACCAAGTATCGCTTCCATCTCAGAACATTGCAACATCCTGACAAAGAACTTACAATGAGTGTAGCGGGATCTTCCCCTGCTAGAACCCAACCCACTCCATACCTGTTGCCGCTGATGCGGGGAAGACTTCAGGTGATGGGGTGGGCCTTTGGAGAATGCCATGAGAATATCAGCACAAGAGCAAGCGGCCATCCAACATGTGACCCAGGCTGGAGCATCCTTTGGGTTTGGGAACATGATCTCCCACCTTCAAACAGCTTGGGCAAAAAAGCTAATGGACGAATACGGTATGGACGAAAAGACGGCTCGCCTTTCCTCTTGGGGTGACGGGTACCCGTTCAAAATGCACGAGGACTTAAAGGACCACGGGTTTTGGGATGAGACCGGAGAGTCCTACCGCGCCGCGAAGGAGAAGCCATGATCCACTCAACCAAGGATTCAGGTCCGGAACAAAGAAGGCAACTTTATCTGAAGGCGATGTACGTCTTACAAGGCAAATACGGTCCATGCTGCTGGGAGAAGGGCTGGTTACTGTTACGAGGAGAAGGCAAGAAGATCCTCAAGAACCCAAACGCCTCTGACTCAGAGTGTGCAGACGCAATCATCATGAAGGGGCGCTAGCATGGCCCAGACCTTCCCTCTCCCCTACTTCCTGATCTACGTCGAAGAGATGCTATCAGACGAAGACTTCCGCCTCTGGACCGCTGCCCAACGCGGTATCTGGCTCACCCTCATTGCGAACTGCTGGCGAGAAGGCTCTATCCCCTCCAACGAGAAGATACTAGCCGCTTGGTGCAATATGGAACCCAAGGAGTTCACTAAGCAATTCATCGACGTTTCTACCAAATTTTCCATCGTTTCCGAGGATACACCCCGTCCACGTCTTGTCTCCCCTCGGCTTGAACATGAACGCGCCAAAGCCCTAGATCGTTTCAACTCAATGACTAAGCGTGGTCAAGCAGGTGCCCTAACCCGCTGGAAGAAGCAACAGAATCCCTGATCTAAGCATTGCTTGGATCGTGTTCCATCTATGCCCTCTTTTAAAGAGGAACCACTTTCTCCAACCTCTGACCCCACATCAACACTCCCCAACACTAAAGTCTCAAGTGCTTCGATATAAGTTCGTGAATATATATCTACTTGTTCCACCCCGCGGCAATCCTACGCAAAGGTACTCCCCGGCATGGCTATGGGGTCTACACGTGTCCCATACCATAAGCCGTGCGTTACCAGCGGCTAGCGTAATGGGGCCGTGCTTCGTGGCGTGGTGTACTAATAGATGATGCGACGAGGGCGCGTGAATGTATCCCCCGAGAGGGTTTCTTGGGACGCCCAAGTGTGGGACGTGATGACCGGGTTAGGCAAAGGTCTAGGTTCCAAGGTGACATTATGCGGGTGGAAACAAAGTAGACAGAGTGACTACTTTTTACACAGCTCTGCAACTGGTCTAGTGAATAGGCCCTCGCGTTCCTTTATCAGTGTACCAGTTGGGTCAACCGGCTTTGATGAGGGAATCAGGGGAAGGTTTAATTTACATACCTGGTGACGTGTTAAGCGGATGGTCGAGTCTAACCCATTCCCCGTTACGCTTGACCCACCTATTAGCGTCATCAATGCGCTGTTGTATCTCGTCATTGGTGGGAAGGCACTGGCAGGTTGGATGGTTGCAGAGCCAACATTTATGGTCGTCATGTCCCATGCTAAAAGTATAGGCCATCTATGTGACGTGACACGGCTTTTTTGTGACGTAAGGTAAGACTATCGCTTAGTGTAGATACAAGCAGATAGAAAGTGTTTCTGAGCGTAGTCCGTCACATTGCCTAAATATGGGATTGATATGATTAGGGTTAGGTTTGGCATGGACCTCGCTTCCTTTTGAATAAGCCACGTGGGCCACCTGGAAAGGATCTAGCTATGTCTCTATACCGTAAGGCCTTCCCTATCATCCCGGAATCGGTCTATGCCGCGCACTATGTCGCCGGGACTCTGCAATCCTTGTTCACGCCTTCGGCCTGGGCACGTAGGAAAGCCATCACCGACCGCGTGGAAGATGAAGAAATTCGCCTTGAAAACGAGATCGCCCGAACCGACTGGACGTACCAGTCTTAACCCATCCCATAGAAAGGGGAAACCATGAGCACAGCACTAAATACCCAGCCAATCACTCAAGTTGAGTTTGATGAACCTGACTTTGAGGTAGCCGAAAAGATGGCAAAGCGCCTTGGGTACACTCAGACCGCCTACACAACCTCAAGCGCCTTGTGGGGGCTGTTCTGCCTCAGGGATAGGGCTTCGCAGAAAACTGGCTGCATCATCAAGACTCAGGAGTTTGGCTTGATGTTTGTCCAGGACCGCGAGGACTTGAACCTAGTCTGACTCTTGACGCTAGGGGAGCATGACTCCCTTAGAGCCAGGAATCATCCTGGAGCATCTGAAAGGTAAATCATGAGCCTCAATCAACTCAACCTCCTCGACTTTGCTCTAGTCCTTGCCCTTGAGTCTGAGGGAATGGATTATGAGACTGCCTCTAACCTTGTTTCTCTTGCTTGGGAGAATTAGAGCCATGCTTGAAATCTCAATGTTTTTCAGCAAAACAGAGCGGAGATATATCCTGGCTATTGGGCATGGAGGCCCACGCTACGGGCAAACTGCGCTAATAACCTTCGTGAAAGAATACACAAACGAAGGGCTCCCGGAATTTGCTGAAGTCATGTTTTCTCTTGGGGGCTAAGCCATGAACACTCAAGCCCAGCAGCTAACCAACTGGAATTTTATAGGCGTGTCACGCGGAAGCGGGAAAACCTACGCGATATGGTATGAGCCAGCACTAAAGATTTACAATGTGACAGACTCCATTGATGTGGAACCTGCTACAGATGGTGGATACCCAAACCTAAAGGCCCTGCTGAAACTCAAGGGTGTGAAAATATGAACACTCAACCATGCCAGCAGCTTACCTTCCCTTGGTTCTCAGGGCCTCAAGAATTGGCTCCTGTAACCTCATCCATTAATCAACCACTCACAAGCCCTTGGGATCAGGACGATTTACCCCATCCAGACCGTATCGGGTTGAAGGTCTTGGCTGTGACGAGGATCAAATGATCTACTCCGGTCCACGCCATCGCGGAGCATGTGCCATAACTGAGCAGAAACAGGCCAAACGTCGCTTCTATCGCCCTGGGCTTAGGGTGAGTGCCAGAGAATACTACGAAGGGCTAAAAATAGCCTTCCAGCGCGACCAACAAGCCGAATTAGACGCCGAAGTGAACTTCATGGCCGATCCATCAGACTTGCGATGGTTGCGGCTCCAACATCAACTTTTATTCCCAAGGAGATAGTATGCGCCACGTTGAATACCTGAAGAATCTCGGAGCCTGTAGCGATGCTGTAGCATACGCTGAGACTCAACCAACCATGCAGGCCGCATGGGATAACTGTAAACGGCCCGATTGGATGCTCTGGCTGGTCCAGAAGGCCGAGGCTGAAACACAGATTCCAGACCTGCCCAAGATTCTCCAGCTCTATGCCTGCTGGTGTGTCCGCAATACACCATTGGCCGATGGCCGGAAAGTGTGGGATCTGTTGACGGACAAGCGAAGCCGGAATGCCGTGGAAGTATCTGAACGGTTCGCTAATGGTCAAGCCACTCAACAGGAGTTGGCTGCTGCTGGGGCTGCTGCTGGGGCTGCTGCTTGGGCTGCTGCTTGGGCTGCTGCTGGGGATGCTGCTGGGGCTGCTGCTTGGGCTGCTGCTTGGGCTGCTGCTTGGGATGCTGCTTGGGATGCTGCTTGGGCTGCTGCTCGGGCTGCTGCTTGGGATGCTGCTTGGGATGCTGCTTGGGCTGCTCAAGCCAACCAACTACGTCTAGTTATCCCTAAATTTACAATGGAGTAGATATGTTCATCTTTGCTTTACTTCTTCGTATCTTTGGAGGCCATCATGCCTAAAGGAGATAACGAGTCCTATTACGTCTGGACCAAGAACGGGCTTTACAGGGTTGGAAAGGCCGCCTATGAGGCCGAACGAACCAGGGCCATGCTTGAACCCTTACGGGGCTGGAATCCGTCAGCCAAAGACATTGATTGGCTCTCATCCTGTGGAGTGAAACCATGAGAATCTGGAAATATCCGCTTGAAGTTACCGACCTGCAAAGCGTTACCATGCCGCGAGACGCTGAGCTTTTGAGTATTCAAATGCAAGGCGATAAATGCAACCTTTGGGCCTTAGTGGATGAAACTAAACCACTTGTGGATGACTACACTATTGCCATCTATGGGACCGGGCACCAAATCCCCGATAACCCCGGTAAATACCTTTCCACCTTCCAGATGTACCACGGTGCTGCCGTATTTCACGCCTTCGAGGTTCAACCATGACAACCCCAGAGAATGACCGGCTAGACTACACTGCTCAGGACATTCAAGAGGCTATCGAGTGTGCTAGGGACTATGAAGCTCATCGGTTTGACCATGAAGAGGGGGAGCCAAACGACTGAACCAGCCAGCACCCAAAACAAAGCCGCCGAAGGGCGGCTCTTTTGTTGTTGGAATCCAGGGGCCGGGCTTGATACCGGCTACGGGTGATTCGATTCTGCGCTAGCCCTGGACCGACCTGCCGAGCACCATCTAGCGGTGGTTGCCGCGCCCCCATCGGCGCTGCCCTGGATTCTGTCAAACAACTGGAGCGGCTGGTTCCCCATCCGCACTACCAGTATAGGCTAATCCTGTTCAGGTTCAACCAATCTGACGCCCTTCATGGTTGCCACTGCATAGATATATTCCAGAAGCTCGGAAGCCTCGGCAGTGGTCAATGTCCTGGACGATCCAGCCAGCAAGATTACCGCATCACCCTCTGGGCTCAAGGCTAGGCGCTTAACTTCCTTCCGCATCGAAGCCACTAGCCAATGGCGAATATCGTCCGGGCTTAGGCTTACTGGCTCACCGTTTACCAGTACCTTCATGCCGGATTCTGATAACTGGCGGCAGTAAATGTTTATCAAGGCTCTCTGGTTAGGGGTCATGGGTCAACCTCAAGGGAACAAAATCTCCAGGACCGAATACCGGGATCACGGCTCCTGGGTAAATATCCAGGGCCACATAGCGAGGGTCCGTCACAACGTAACAACACCTAGAGTCTTTCGATTGCACTCCACAGTAGTAGCAGCGGCCCCTAGAGTCTAGTCTTGATCCAGCGCAGTTCTTACATGGTTTCATGGTGGCTCCTAGAACGGGGGAAACAACTGAAGGGCCTGCTTAGTCAAATCCAAGGCGGTCCCATCTTTAATATCTTCTGGTGTGAAGGTTAGGCAACACCAACCTCTAAGATTGGCTAGATTCCCCTTCTCGTAGTCTCGGAGTAGCCCGGTCCCGGTGTTGTGTCCCCCCTTTTGCCAAATGCTCCCATTTATCTCGATAGCGATTAAACACTCTGGGAAGCAAAAATCCCATCGGAGTTTACGCCGTGGAATTATTTCATATTCAGGGGTTGGCTTAGGTAGTCCGGCTTGCCTGACCTGAAGGGCGTAGGCATCCTGCCACTTGTTGCGTTTGGCTTTGGCTTGAGCCTTGGCTATTAGCTCTGCTGGCGGCACTTGTGGCATTTCCCATCCTTATCAAGCCAGATCATCGTCGCATTGGGGTAGAAGTCCAGATCCTCTTGAACCAGTGCTAGGCTCTGGGTCCAGTCTGTTGAGGTCTGTGATCTCCAGACTCTCTCTCCTTCAGGAGCGTGACAGTGGGTGCAGTGGGTCATGGTCGGTACCCCGGGCGATACCCTTGGCCGCATTCCATCCCGTCTTGGAACTTCTTCGTGCATTCATCGCGCCAGTCTTCCAGCGATAAAACGATGCACTCACCATCAATCTGCAACATGCCTGTCTCGTCTGCCGGGATCATTCTGATTATGTTGGGGTTCTTTAGGATTTCCTCTGCCAGTATTCGCGCTAGATCGTGCCGTTTCATCTCAATGGCTGCGCCCAGATCCTTCATCTCCCAGACGTTGTGTAGGCGGCAATGGACATTCAGAATCTTGTGAGGCTGGTTGTTGCTGTCGAAAACTTCCCATATGGTCATCTCATCCTCTTTAGTTTGTTGGGGGTTAGAAATCATCCACCGAATCAGGCGTGGGGCCAGGCGGTGGAGTGCTGCTCTTTTTGAACCTCTTAAAGAAGGCGATTCTCTCTTCAGAATGGGCATTAACTTCCTGTTCCCAGCAAGGATACTTCCCACAAGTGAGCCGTGCCGCATCAACTGTAAGCCTTTGGTGGACAGGTGGCCTGACCTGGAAGCCGTTGTAAGGCATTCTAAAGGAAATGAAGGTAGCTTGGCAGTGAGGGCAGATGTAGGGCTGATCCCGTGGGGTTCCAGTTGGGAGTAGTGAAGTCCCGATATCCATTACATCTCCAAAGATGCTTGCTGTTGACGTTTGACCCATTCCCAGCACTCTAACCAATGGCCACGATCCCCAAAGAACACTTCCACGGCTTGAACATGGCCTGCTTTTACGTTGGGGAAGTCGTGGTAGCGTTTGACCGCTAACTCAAGCTCTACCCATTCAATGCCCCACTTCTGCTTGATGGCGAGGCACCTTGAGAGGGCCTCTGGCTTGTGTCCTTTGTTCATTATCTTCCCGTCCCTTAGTCTGGTAGGCCATTTGGTCCAGACGTGCTTTGTGAAAAAGGCCAAGTCCTCCAGCGGCGGTTGCGACTTCTTGCGTTGAGCCGAAGGCGAAATAGGCAGGGGGTCAGGGGTCGGTGAAGAGGGAGTCAGTACAAGGGAGTCAGCCGGGCGACTTCCGTTATCTAACGTGTCTTTAACGTGTATCTCACAACTATCCCCGTTATCAAGGCTTACAAGATCGCTTGGCCGTTCCGTCTTGTGTGGATTTTGGTGGATAAGGAACTTGGTTACATGGATCAAGGGTGTACTATTTGAGCCAGTGAATCTTCGGATGAAGCCTAACGTGTGGAGTTCCGTTAGATAACCGTTAATGTCGATGCCTTCACGGTAGGGAAGAATCTCCACCTTGATTCTGGCTGGTCGGTCTTCAAGGTATCCCTCCCGGTCTGCTAGGCACCATAACCCAGCAAACAAAACGGTCAGGATGGGGTCACGCTGCCCCAATAGTTCGTTCTTGAATATGGCTGGCTTAAGGCTTCTCGCTCTAGCCATTGGGCAAGCCTTTACCCATTTCCTCAAACCTTCGTGCGGCCTTGCGGAACATTAGGGCTAGGTTGTGAGCCTCTTTCTGTGTTAGCGGGAAAAGCTCGATCCAGTTATCAGACCCTTGCCACTCGGTCCTAACTGTGACGCTTTTCTCTGCAAGGGTGATCTTAACCCCACCGCTTTCTAAGGTGTTGAAGACGAAATTGGGAATCCACTCGTTAGCCATGCGGCCTCCAGTGATGGCCCGTCCTACTATCCCCTGGCGAACCCCCATCTCACTGATGGGCAAGGGAAGTAGAACGGGTTGGGCTAAGAAAGGTTCACGGATTGGGGTTCACTCCATCCAGTCTCTAGTGTGTATCAGAGAGAGGGGGGAGTCAAGACCAAGTCTGGTGTTGTTCGGCAATGTGTTCGTTACCGTCATATTCTTCAATCTCGTATTGAATCCCGTCTGGAATCTCAACGATCTTCAGCTTGGCGCAGCTACCGTTGGCTTCGTCGCCTAGTTCCTCTACAACCTGAATAAGTAACGGGTTGGTTCTATCGCCGTCCATATCGTCTATATTGTGTTCCCTATAAATCTTGTTTTGGTTTTCATAATCATGCTCGTCAAATACATTTAATAGTTCACCTGGGTTGTGGATATCGAATGCAGTTGTAAAGATTTGGTTTGAATCTTCTGGTGCTGGCTCATACCAAGACTTTGTGGTGGTTCCGTTCCCGAAGCGATGAACAAAGAAATAGCACTTCCGGCCCTGTAATTCGGCCAGTCTTTTGAGGGCCTTGTTTGAAAGCCCGAATCCACCAAAGCAAACATTGATTACTACTCTCATTTTGTTCCATCCTCCAAGAGAGAGCCGGTGTAGCACGAATGGACAACTCCGTGTGAATGGAGTCGCCACTTGCCACCGACCTTGAACCAGTGCAAATCAAGCGCCCCGCAATATTTACAAGTTATCCCAAGCGGCTGCCTGTTCTTGTTGCGTTGATACCAATCCGGCTCACCTTCGGAAGTTCTGCCAAAGATTAAGTCATCATATGCTTCTGCTGCATGGTCAAAACAGTCGCTCATCGCGTTCCATCCTCAATTTGGAGAAGCCTGCACACTTCCCGAAACAACTCTATCTCTGTTCCATGTTTAGTGGTCCAGGTAAAGGGAGAGGCATGGTATCCATCTGGACTGGTGGCAAGGTGGTGTTCCGGGCAGAGCGGCAACACATGGAAATGGCTGGCCCGCTGTCCTAGACCCAAGTGTAAGCCTGTCAAAGGGTTGACCTTCATGTGGTGGATCTGTGGCTGTACCCATTCTTGTTTCTCAAAGAGGCAAACGCAGCATCCTAAAGCCGCAACACGGTCCATATGCGCCTTCTCACCAGCATTGATCGCCTTTCTATGGGTTCTCTTGATGGGGCCGCGACGCTGCATTAGCGGTTCTTCTCCAGCTTGGCTGCAATCTCAGGGTAGAACCGTCCGATTGCCTTGATGAGTTTCTTGCCGCCACGGACTCTACCACTCAATACTGCGTTGATGTAGGCTGGGTGGTATTCAATCTCTGCGGCCAACATCTCAATAATTTGAGCGGTGTCGTGGTCTGGGTCCATCATAAATTTTCTAAGGTCTGCCATCGTGTTCCTCCTACCTCTAATGTAGGCGCTTATCCGGACGGCGCAAATAAATTTTAGTTTCCTCTTGATTCGGGGTCTGGAGGGGTTACATTGGTGAGTGGGATGAATCCCATGGAGCCAAAAATGGCAAACCCCAAGGTAATTTCTATTGACGGCGTGGATTATGTTCGCGCTGCTGACGCTTCGCCTAAACTCGGCCCGGAGGTCATCATCCGCACCTATTCCGCCGGAGTCCATGTTGGCACCCTCAAGAGCCGGGAAGGCCGTGAAGTGGTGTTGCTCAACGCTCGTCGCATCTATTCGTGGCAAGGTGCCTTCACCCTGAATGCCATAGCCTTGAATGGCCTGGACCGCAAGAATAGCCGGATCAGCCTCCCGGTCCCTGAAATCACCCTACTCGAAGCGATTGAGGTTATCCTGGTCGCGGAGGCCGTGGACCTCACCACCACGGAAAAGAAATGACAACCCATTTTGATGGCTCTGGCGATGGCTATGGCTATGGCTCTGGCTCTGGCTCTGGCTCTGGCTATGGCTCTGGCTATGGCTGTGGCTCTGGCTGTGGCGATGGCTATGGCGATGGCTCTGGCTATGGCGATGGCTCTGGCTATGGCGATGGCTATGGCTCTGGCGATGGCTATGGCTCTGGCTATGGCTATGGCTCTGGCTATGGCTCTGGCTATGGCTATGGCTCTGGCTCTGGCTATGGCGATGGCTCTGGCGATGGCGATGGCTATGGCGATGGCGATGGCTCTGGCTCTGGCTGATTCCCCCCCCCTAGAACACTAACCACTCAAAGGAGAACCAGATGGGCGTGGTCAGGGTACTTGACTCAAGTTGGGATGAATACCCAACCCTTCTCGAAGCCTTCAGGTCTGCTGAGCGAATGGCTCGTACTTTTCATACATGGGTGAGTGTCTATGATTCACATGGTTTTGTTGCAACCATCTATCCGGAGGAGAAATGAACATCTCAAAGCAGCTTCAAACCCAACGAGAAATCGACGAGACGAACGAGAAGTTGCGCCAGGTACACTCCATGCTGAGCTATTACGCGGCAGAGAACAAAAGGAATGCCGTGGCTATCGAGGCCTATGAGATGCTGCGGCTCCAGACGCTTGAAGACTTGGCTGCTCTTGGCGAAATCTCAGGTAACTTCTCTTAGGGGATGACAATGGACGAGCTTCGCACTATTGACCGTGAAACAATGAGCGCGTTGGTCCTGACTGGTGACTTGACCCGGTTGACCAACCCTCAGAAGGCAGACTATTACATCTACCGCTGCCAGCAGGCAGAGCTTGACCCTGCCGCAAAACCATTCGACTACCTGACGTTGAACGGCAAGCAGATCCTCTACGCTAATGCGGCTTGCGCCCAGCAGTTGACAGCCAACCGGAAACTCAGCCACCAGATCACTAGCCGGGAGCTTACGGATGGAATCTACTGTGTGTTCTGCAAGGTCACTGGGCCGGATGGCCGTAGCACCGAGAATATGGGTGCTGTACCCATCGAGAACCTGAAGGGTGAGGCAAAGGCCAACGCAATGCTTAAGGCCACTACAAAGGCCATCAGACGCTCTGTATTGGCCCATTGCGGATTGGGGATGATGGATGAGTCTGAGGTTGAGACAATCCCCGGAGCCATCAAAGAGGTTGCCACGCTCCCCGCCCTTGGCGAACCAAACCGAGAAGAGTTAGAAGATATCGAATGGTCTGAGGATGATCTGGCGAATGTCAGGGTGATGCTGGACAAATTTTACGACCTTCTCTCTGTGTGTGGTATGCCGGAAACCGAAATGGATATGCGCTGCAAATACTACCTAGACATGAAGGACAAGGTTAAGGTGGAAGCGGTCTATAACCGGATCGCTACCGCAACCGCAGCAGCCGAGAAGAAGGCCAAAAAGAAGCTGGCAGAGGCAGAAGGATGACGCGCCTAGAAGAAGACCTCAAAACTCGCGGGACGGGACGGACCAGTCGGCAAATGCTGGGGGCACCAATGGGGGCAATATTTGTCTGGTGCAACGAACATGTAGCTCACGCAAAACTCATTGCGGCGAAGGTTGACCGCGCTGATCTTAAGGTTGTCGGCCCATCATGGCTAGATGATCGAAGGTGGCGCGGATTAAATCTAACTGGGGTTGTCGTGGATCACGCGGCGCACCTAACCAGCGAACAATATGAATCCCTGATTGATGCCATTACCAGAATCCGCCATGACACGCCCTGATTGGGGTTGGTCCTACCGCCCTATAGTCCCCCACGAACCAGAACGGCGCTGCCCCAAGCATGGTAAGTACATCGCAGCGCATCCAGATGACACATGCCCTCACTGCAAGAGACAGGAGAAAGAAGATGAACATGAACGCCCGCCAACCGCTTGAGAAATACACTGAATACAAACAGCGGCAACAGCGAGAACGGGATGCCGCCAAAATCCCGACGATTCGCGTCATCAAAGACGGGAATATTCGTATTGTCGGAGATACGCGGTATATCGTTTCCACCAAGGGGCCATGGGTCAGGCTCGTACCCCCGCCATTCTCCGAGGAGTAGCCATGACACCCCGCCTAACCTCTGAAGACTGCCGAGCAGCTCATGAAGAGCGCGAAGCCGAGAACCTGTTGCAGTTGCGTCAGAACCGCTTTTATTGTCTCGAGCTGAACCGTAGGGAGTTGGAAGCCCAGGAGGGCCGGGAACATGACTAAGATCTGCCAGCGATGCGCTCAACAAAAGTCCGGTATCCATACCTGCACCCCATCCGATCTGATCCGGTCCAAGGATGCGGAGATAGAGCGACTGACGCAGTTCTCAGCCGCTTGCATCGCTAAAGGTGGGGAGCAGATTGCCGATATAGAGGCGCTCCGGGCGAAGGTGGGGGAGCTGGAACGCTTGGCGGAATTGAGGGGGAAAGTGGTGAGCCGCGATGCACTCGATATCGCCATGGGGCGCATCACAGATCTGGAAGCCGACCTCCCGTCCAGCCGGGCTTCTGAGGCGATGGTGGTGGAGCAGTTGGGTCGTGCGCTTCGCCACTACGGGGACCATACCGGAGAATGCCTCATGTCCGATCTGGCTGGGTGTATTTGTGGCTATTCAGCAAACCTGGCTATTTCTGCCGCTGATGAACTCGCAGCCCATGACCGCGAAGTACTGGAGGCCGCGTGGGGGAGAGTAAACAATCTACGCAATCTTGGACTAGAAGGGCTTGGTATGCCCGCAGGGCAACTATCCACCATCAAAGCCGCCATCATGGGCGAGAAGGGAGGGGAATGAAATATCGGGTTGAATGGACAGAAACCACTCGCCTTTGGATGTTGGTCGAAGCCGACTCCACGGAGGAAGCCATCGCAAAAGCCAAGGGCGGAAGAGAGCGGGATTGTTTATTTATCGACTCTGAACCCGGCAAGCGCCATGAAAAATCATTCAGATGCAAACCAGCAGTAGCACCTACAGAGGAGCGATGATGGACGAACAACGGATTCTGAGGCTTGATCCAAGATTCTTGGATACCGTTTCGCCTGAAGTTCTAGCATGGGATGGCAAGTTGGTGACGGTGGAATCGTGGCATGAGCTTTACCCAACAACCAGCACCGCCAAGTTGTTCCCCGAAGAAACAACGGTCGGGTTTGTCCGTGAATTCATGCGTGACATTCCCAAGTGTGAACTGAAATTTCAGTAACGCGGTATCCGTAGAGGAGTACACCACCATGGGGAACACTTTCACCATAAAGGTTTGGACACGCTCAACCCCAACTAGCCCATACGGCTATGAGGAATTTTGGGCAGGGGAGGACGCACTCGAAGCCTTGCAAGAGATGCTTAAAGCAAGAGCCCAAGGGTATGGGTGCATCGCATTTGAATGGCGCAAGTAGCGCCTAGCCACGGAGTAGACATGCTGACGATCACAGACGAGGTTTATGGAAAGGCGGTCGCCCTTGCCAGAGTTGAAGGCGCGATCAGCGTCTCCTTTCTGCAACGAAAACTCAACCTAGGCTGGGGCAAAGCCAAGGCGCTATTGGACACCCTTGAAGAACGTGGGATTGTCGGTCCTGATCGTGGGCCAGGCTTGCCGCGTTTAGTTATTGCAGCCCAAGCCCAATCGGAGTTCCAGCCATGAGCAACAAGCAAACATGGGTCATTAAAGTAGGCGGCGGGTACGGCGAGTTCCTGTTCACGGGAACCGCAACCGAAGCCGAAGAGATGCGGGCTCACAAAGCACGGAGTAGACATGACACAATTTTTGTATACCTTCGCATTTGGATTTTGTTGTTACTGGATTATCCGGTTTGCGATCAGAGCAGAGCTTAGACGCCATTCCGTGAAGGAAAAGGAAGTGGAACTGCGCGATTGGAGACGCAATGGGGAATCGAACCCTGATGGCACTAGCGCCACGGAGGAGACATGCTAACGAGACATCTGCTACATGCCGGGCGCCCAAACGAGAAATTCATTCTTGAAACCGACATCCCTAAATCAATCAAAGAGTGCCTGGATGACCCAGGGAAGTTTCAAGAATTGGAACAGGTTGCCGAAGTCTTGGCCGGGAAACTGGAGTGGCACGATGCTGAACTGAACCAGCTCCTAAAATGGTTCGACGCAGCATACGATCCTGGTCCGGAACCCTTGAACCTCTCAGATTACAAACTTGCCAAGACTATTTATGAGCGTCTTGGCTGGAGAGTACCCGATTGGATCTCTGAATACCTCATAGCACAAGGAGAGAAGCAGCCATGAGCGAACAGAGCGAAAGACTACGCAACGCGGCGGTGATCCTGGCGGGGTTAGTTGCCAATCCAAACATCGACCTAGGCTACGAGGAGTACGCTGCTCAAGCGTGGAAGCACTTAGCCACTCTCGAATCCGCCTCCCCCCCAGCGGCCGTAGAGCCGAAGTTATCACCGCATCTCGTGTTTAAGGGTAAGACAGACCCTAACACTGGGTTCCTTGGGACAACATCATGGAAAGAGCAGCAAAGCTGTTCCGTGTTGTTTGAGTTTGTTCCACCCGAACCATCCGGAAATCCCGGAGAGTTGAGGCCATCGGTACGGCCTGAGCCGACAGATAGGGAATGGGAGGAAGCGGAGAGTAATAATTTGGACAAACTCTATAACGTTCAACGCTTTCAATATTGCATGGCAGTTTCAGCCGAAGCATACCGCCTAGCCGCCGAACGGGAGGCGAAGCCATGAGACACGTCGCGCTGGCCCTGCTTCTATCTACCACTCTCCAGGCCCAGAAGCCCACAGCCTTCTCTAAGCCCTGGAACTTCTCAGACACCGGAGGATGGTCAGCCGGTGACTCGATCCGGGCCGGGGCTGTCATCGCCCTGTTTTCCAATCTCTACTGCGATCAGGTAGGGGCCAAGTGGTACTGGAGGATCATCATCCCGTTCGTCGTCAGTGAGCTATACGAAGTCAGCCGATGGGCTGATGGTCAACAACCTCTTGCCCTGAATGGAGTTTGGGCAGCGGCAGGAGCCGCAGGGGTTACATTTGTGTATAAGGTGCGTTTCTAACCATAGGAGAAAGCATGAATTATTTGTGGATCGTTGAGGTTCATATTAGCAAGGGGTATTGGTCCCCAGTTGGGAGTTTCACAACCAACCGCTACACGGCCAGAATTGACCGTGGTATCTACCAAAGACATAATCCAGATGCTCATTATCGAATAAGGAAGTACATTCGGGACGAGGCCAGCCGTGGCTAAGCGGTTGAGGGATGTGGTATTGGAAGTAGGGGCTATAATTCTTATCGGGCTATGGATTTGGGTGCTGTTCGCGGTTCCTATTGCCCTTCTTCACTTCATCATCAAGTTCTGGTAGGGGGAACCATGAGATTCTTTATGACAGATCGGCAGATGATGGACTACGCCGAAGCGTACCGGAAGCGGAATGACGCTTGGGAGGAGTCCCACGCCAGATTAGAATTGATCCGAAAGGTCCAGGAATTACGTGACATTATCGGAGTAGCCAGGTTGGCAGAACGGATTATGTTTAGTCGTGGTTTCGATGCCTCTTCGGCTGTTGAAGAAGCTAAATTGTACCATGACAAGATCGCAGAATTGGTGCCCCGATGAAAGCCTTTGGAGTGATCCTAATCGTGGCTCTACTCTTCTGGGCAGTCTTTGAGATTGTTCATCCACCTGATCCCGATGAACCGGAGGACTGGTGATGATTAACGAAGCTGTGTTCTTCAAAACCAAACGTCGCGGTCAAATAGCGATATGGGTCGAGATACCCGGCCCGGATGGGATACCTCCACATAATATTTGGGACATACCAGAAGAACAATTGAACGATGACATATTTAACGCGATAATTTACGCATTCAAACGCGGTAATGAGTTCTCTTCAATTATTCTCCGAGGCACCAATACTTATATCTCGGTCCCAAATGAACCCTGGGAAACTAGAGAGATCAAACCGTGATTGCCCGTAGACTATTGGCCTCAACGCTTTATATTGTAATGTTGGTGATTGTTTTCTGGCTAGCTGTATCTTTTGGAGAATGGTGTGGACAAATTCCATAAGGCCCTTGAGTATGCGCTTGCCAACGAGGGTGGGTACTCTAACGATCCGCTCGACCATGGCGGGGCCACGATGTACGGCATCACTCAGAAGACTCTGGACTCTTTTAGACTTCTTGGTGTTGGGTCTGCCTTCCCCCTCGACGTGAAATATCTCACGAAAGACCAAGCCGGGATCATCTACAAGGCGAAGTATTGGTTCTTTGAGCCAATCAAGGACGAGCGGACAGCCATCAAGCTTTTTGACATGGCCGTGAATCTCGGCCCAACCAAGGCTATCAAGCTAGCTCAAGTCTCAGCCAATGCCGTTCTACCCTCTCTTGCGCTTGAGGTTGACGGCAAGCTTGGGCCTGCCACCATCGCTGGAATCAACAGTATCCCGCCGTCTATGTTCCTAGAAGACTTGGTGGAGGAATTAAAGAACTTCTATGTAAGCCTTAACCAGCCTCGTTTCCTGTTGGGCTGGCTTAAAAGGGCGGCGCGGCTTCCTTCGGAGTGACAATGCTGCAATTCCCAGTTGGTGAATACCCGTTTATAGTCCTTCACCCGGAGGTGCTCTACTCCTTGCGGAACAACGCATACTACCGGGAGGTCGTCACCCTTTGGCCCATCGAAGAGCCTATCCCCAAGGATCTTGTTGGTTGGATAAACAAGACAACCGATGGCAGGAATGATCCGCTTGTGTTCGTATTCACCCGCTCGGAGTAACCGTGAACATTCTAAAGCTCCTAGACGAAGCCGCAAGAGATGACCAAACCAAGTACGGGTCTAGCACCCGCGTTGCCCTGCTCACTGCTACGGCCTTCCTGACCATTGGACTTCTCTATGCTGAAACCATGTTTGCCATTGGCCTAGCCTACGGACTTCAAGGGGTAGAGGGATGGGTAACGATCATCAATCACCTTGCGGTGTGCCTCGCTACGGTCTTGACTGGGTACGCCACTAAACTCATTGCCTGCGCTATCAAGGGCAATCCTCCACCGGAGGCCAATCAATGACGCGCAAAGACAAGCTAAAGGCTCTTATGGCACTGGATATGACAACTTTCGTTCATGCCTGCAACCAACTCCTCCCACTTCAAGACGAAAAGGAAGACAACCCTGAACGATGGAAACCAATGGCAGCACGATTTGTCGTTGAGGCCCCACTAGAAGCGTGGAGCGAAGACTGGATAGACCCATTTGAAGGGAATGAGGGGATTTACCACTATAACGACCCTCGCGGAGTGAAGAGGACTAGGGCGGCATTGGCAAATATGGTTGAACGCCCTGGGCCGTGGAACGCCACAAGGGTAATCAACATTGGGCTTGCTGTAGCGTCGAGGGCCAGCCTAATAGAAGGCAGCGCATACCTGGACAAAATCATCAAAGAGGAGCAACCATGAAACTATCTAACTTCACTCAATACGTCACACCAGTTAACGCGGCCTTTCTATTGGGTGGCACTGCAATCATCTTGTTGGGGCTTACCTGTGCTCAAGACTCGTGCGGCAAACGCCACGAAACCGCAGCCCTCGTCGCAGGTACTCAAGCCGATGTTCACGCCGGGGCACTGGCTGATTTGAAACAGCAACTAGCCGGAAAGGAAGCTGAAATTGCATCTGTCAAGGAAACGGCCCTCAGCTACAAAAAGAAATATGAAGTTGCGAAGGCGAAGATCCCTCTCACTCCCCTTCCGGCTCCTGTTGGAGAAACCGCGCTTGCTAAAACTCTTGTGGAGATTGGGCTGGGTGATGGTACACAGGTGCAGATCGGAGTTCCCTCAACTCTGAATACAACCGATGCAACCTTCGTCTTTGGCCTCGATCAGCAGGCCAAACGAGCCGTCCAGCTTGAGGCTGCGCTGTCAGCCTGCGATGGTGCCCTGAAGGCATCAGAAGCCGTGCAGAAGGCCCAGGAAGAGGGCTTGAAGCTATCTGGTGACGCGCTACGTCAAAGCCAAGCCGAAGCACAGGCACGAGCCATCCAGGCCCAGGAGTTGGGGAAAGCCTTGAAGGTGGAGAAGCAGAACCGCTGGCAAAAATACATGTGGGGAGCCGCCGGGGTTGCCGCCACCCTGTTAATCAAAAAGTAGTGGGTGCGCTATGGCAAAACACAAAGACTTCGACGATATGTGGACACCGGAGCCAAATTCCGGGTGCTGGCTGTGGCTTGGGTTTATAACCAAGAATGGGTATGGGCAATATTCTATGCGTGGTGGTTTACGCCAGTTGGCGCATAGGGTGTCTTACCATATATACAAAGGCGAAGTGCCAGAGGGCACAGAACTGGACCACTTGTGCCGTAACCGTGCCTGTGTCAACCCAGCCCACCTTGAGGCCGTAACGCACAGGGAAAACGTTTTAAGGGGGGTCAGTGTACCTGCTAAAAACGCAAAACGTATATTTTGTAAAAGTGGGCACGAACTAACTGGAGATAATGTGTATATGCGGAAAGACAGGAAACCGGGCCGCGAGTGTCTTGCTTGTAGAAACGAGAGGCGATTGTTGTATGTTGCCATGAAAAACAACAGTTCATTTTTAGCGGAGTGTGAAGAATGAGGAGCGTGAAGAATAAACGCAAGGGTTTCATTGTTTACCCAATCGCTGCTGCTGCGCTTACGGCATGGGTAGTAAAGAAATGAAAACCTATTCAGAGTGGAGAGACGATAATAATCTTGCGCCTCTTGATGGTGGGAACCCTTGGACATGGACTTTCAAAGAATGTTGCGAACACATGGCTTATGTGATGGCTACTGGTGGCCCCAATTGGGTAGTAGACAAGGAAGGGGTTAAGAAATGACAGCATGTACCGCGCTATGGTCCCCATACTTCGACAACAACCGTGAATGGAGAATGCTCAACTGGTGCGAGTCTGGGGTAAAGTTCTTGGGTCTAAAGGACAAGATGTTTGATCCTTACACGCTTGCGAAGGATTTAGAACTAGAGGCAGAGATTGAACTTATCGCCCCAGGATACAGTTTCTTTGACGAGAAGCTATATCAAAATGCTTTAGCCTGGGCCTACGAAAGATCATTCCAAGATGGCTTACGGAAGATCCAAAATGGGGAGATCCAAATATGACCAAGGTATGTAACCGCTGCGGAGCAGCCAATAGAACCCTTGTCTGTTACCGCAAGGACGGTTCTAACATGTGGGCGCTGGATCTGGATCTATTCACAGAACAGCCCAAGACCTGGGGAGCGCCATCCTTGGTTCTTCTTGGGACAGGCGGGATCTGCCAGCATTGTCTAACTGCTAGGGTGGCAGATGAAACCAAAGCTAATTAGTGACCAAGAGAAGCGTTGTATTTATGCCTGTCTGTTGCGCGGGAAGGGGAAGACTTACCGTGAAATAGGGTTGCTTGTTCCGGGTCAGGCGTCCAAGGGGTATGCGCCTTCACTGTGTGAACGGGGGAAGCGTTATCTAGCAAGAGAGTTGGGCAAGGGGAGGGATATTTATGATCTAGGTATTGATTTTGATGATGACATGAACCCGCTCCCGTTAAAACTATCAAAACCGTGGACATACGGTGATAGATGCCGCAAGGCTTGGGCTAGAATCAGAGAAGAGAGGGAGGCTCGGCCAATATTCCTTGGGCCGGGATACCCTGACATCACATTCGCCGATTTATACCCCGACATAGACCCAGCGACAGAAGAACAAATGGCTTGGCTTTCCACACTCAATCTTCAATATGCTCGCAAATATACTTGGGATATCTTCTAGGCCTGAGTCCCATCCGCCTTCTTGACTACGCCCGGAGGGTTGTAAACCGGAGCCGGTGGAACAACTGGGATCGTAATAGCGGGAGCTTGCAGGTCCTGCCCAGTAAATCCTGTAATCGGCGGGGTGACAACACTAAAGTCACCTGTCTTTGTGTAAATCCTATTGATTCCAGCCAGAGCTATCAATTCCACTTTATCCATAAGCTCTGAAGCGGTCATTTTCTCTGCATGGTATTCATTATTAGATAGAATACCATGCAGAGAATGAGTGAACAGTTCGGCGTACCTGTCATTCAGGTTGGCTTGTTGGACGGCTGCCATGTTACTTCAGGGCGTTGATGCCAGCAGCGGCCCAGGCCACCGTGCCAATGGCGACACCTGCGCTCTTGACGAAGCGGAAGGCTTCCCAAGGGCCGAAGGTGACTTGGTACTCTCCGGTCGCCAGCGTGGTAGAGGCAGCCTGCCCAGTGGATACAGTGATAGGGACAACGTCTTCCCACACCGTTCCGTTCCGGGTTCCCTGGAGTTTGATTGTCTCGCCACCCGTAGCCATGACATGGAACTTAACGGGATACATGGCAGGGGTGATGAGGTTCCGCACGTCAGCAGGAGCCGCAGCGGTACGCCAGTTGGACGTATCAGCAGCAGCACCGCCCACAGCGGTTCCGGTCCCAGTCAGAAGACCTGTAACCATAGTGACTGGAGGATAGTAGTTCAAGGTCATGGCAAGCTCCTAAGTGGCGGCTACATAAATTACAGTGACAACCCAGTAGCAAGCAGCACCGGGGGCCGGACAGACAATCGTGGTATCTGTGTTCAGGACCGAAGACTTCAACGGAGAAGGCATGGAGATAGAAACATCCGTGTTCGTCCCACCAGCCGCGATGGCATTCCCCACATTCCACTGAAGAGTTCCAGGTAGATTGGTTGTGGTGATGTTCAGAAGGGCGGTTCCAGCTACAGCCGCAGTCGCTACCCTCTGAATCAGGATGTTGGAGATGTAGTGATACTTCGCAGCAACAGCCGGGAGGGTGACCGTCAAGGCCCCGTTAGCAGCGCCGGTATTGGACACTACCAGGGGAACCGGAGACAGGCTAGAAGGCCATGCGGTGAGGGCTACGGAGACATTCCCGCTGGCATCCAGCGGGATCATCGCCTTTGTCCCTGGCCCGTCAGGGTGTATGCAAGTATTGATAGATGAACTGGACATGGTTTTCTCCTACAAGAACAAGGATAACTGGAAAGCGTGGGGTTGCAAGGTTACTGTAAGGTTTGGTCATCACCCTTCAGGAAGTCTATCGCCTGTTGACGTGGGGCCGGGTTATTGTCTTCAGCAGCAACAACCCCGCCTCCCTGGGACGCCTTTTGCACTATAGCGTCATACAGCCTTTTGTATTGTGGTGACTTCGGGTTGTACTGGCTGATTTCAAGGAGCATCCTTTGTCCCCTTGGGGTTAGGTAGAACTGTGAAATTTTCTCAGCGGCTAAATCCGTCATGTGTAAACCACGGACAGACTTCGCTTTGCCAAGCAACCCACCGGCACCAGCACCCAAAACCGCACCAACTGGACCGCCCATGAAATATCCCGGAACCGACCCAGCCAAGGCACCCCCGACTGATCCAGACTTCTTGATGGATGTTTCCATGACCATCTGAAGACCCTTGAGCCGTTGGAGATCAAGCCCGTCAAACAATACCCCGGCTTCCTTTTGACTCTTTTTAAGTGCCTGGACCATCTGCTGCGGGGAAACTACGCCGTTGGCATCAGAACCCTTCTCAATAGCTCGCTTCACAATCTGGATCTTCAAGGCTTCTTGCCCTGCCTCAGAAAGGGACGCCTTAATGAGTTTGGCCCGGTCTGCGCTATCCCCCGCTGTAAGGGTGTCGATGATCTTGTCTGTCTCTTGCGTGTCCAAGATTCGGTCTGTCGGCCTGTAGTCCTTCCATTTTCGGATGTGTTTGGAGTAGTTCTCGTTGGCGTATTCCAGCAAGGGGACAAGGTTGGGTTTCTGCTCCTTTACCGCTTTCAGAAGGTCATCCTTCATGGCTTGCACTACCATTTCGGCTTCTTTCACACCTGACTTCCCAGTGTTGGACGCCTCGTAGATTTTCCTAACCCTCCCGGCAAGGTCTGACACGGCTTCAGCCGCATCTTCATAACTATGCCCACCCCTGGCAAAGTTATTGCGGATTTCCATTAACTCGTCCACTACGGCTTGGCTTGCCGGGACAAGTTTCTTGCCCAGTTTGCCGATCTGCGCGTCTAAGGCTTTCACTGCTTCTGGCATATCAACGACGATGTTACCAGCAGCGGTTTTAATCGCTTCGTATGGTGCGTCCTTGACTAGCTTATCCCGGAGGAATTGTACCTTCATCCCGAATTGCGCTTGTTTCCCAACATCATCACCTATATCCGCCATCTCCTTTAGGAGTCTCTCGGCTTCCGAGGCCCTGGCCCCTCCATTAGCGGCAATCGTTTGGAGTTCTCTGGCTTCCATTGCCACCTTGGATTGGAGGGAGCCTTGAAGATCACTCAGGATGGCGCTTGGGTTGACGTCAGGTGTCCCCTTGCCAACCGGGGTCTTAACGTGACCGCCGAGCAACCGGGAAGCCCCGGAGAGCGCACCACCCAACAAAACCCCTGCTCCTGCCCCTTCAGCCGTGTCTTCGGCTTTCTGGCCCCAATATCCCTGCTTTGAGGTATCGGTTACAGGAGAAGCAAGCCCAGTCATAGCGCCTGTGGCTACTCCCTGCCGCATCCCACCCTTGACAAGTTGGGCAAAGGTCTTCGCTTTCCCGGCTGCGCCAACGGGTCCGGGAAGTGGAAGGAGCATATTCCCTACACCGCGCAACGGATCGCCGCCCATTACCATCTCGCTCTTGGTCTGATCGCTCTGGTTCTCTTTGATGAGGTTCTCGCGGATCTTCATTGCGGCATTAGCTACCTTGCCCTGGCCTGTCACGTTGGCGAACAACTGCGCTGCGCCTAGCGGAAGGTCCATCAACCCGGTAGCCTCGCGCCCCATCCGGGTATCCGAGGCATCACCGAGGAACGATCCTTTGCCAAGTTTGGATAGCAGCCAAGCAGACCCACGGGTATTCCCGAGTCCTTTAATTTCTTCAGGGCTTAGGCCATGCTCAGCAAGCGCTTCATCGTCTGTTTTATCAAAACCAGTATCTCTCTCGTCAACCGGGGTTGGGTATCGTTTTGGGGCCTTCCATTTAGGCTTGGGTGCATCACCCCATTGCGGGGTTTCAATGTCCTTGTTGCCCCAATCTGGCGACACCTTAGCCGTTTTTGGGACAGAATAAGTATATTCATCGTCCTCATGGGTCGGCTTTGGCGGGGAATAGGTGTATTCATCGTCTTGAGACAACATCACTCCCACCTCTCGCCATTCCATGTTTCCGATACCCCTGTTTTCTTGCTAGTCCTGACTGTTCCGGGAGGGGGGCCGGATGGTTGGGGCGTAGCGGGTTGCCCTGCGCTTGGCCTTCCGCCAACATCAGCCGCAAGCCGCTCTCGCTTGCTTTTAGCCCAACCACTAAGCCGAAGCAGTTCTTTCTTCAGAGACGCCTCATCTTGTGTGAGGGACAATGCGGCCATGCTGTTTTCGATAGCCTCTTGTTCTGGCAGGGACAGAGAGCCGAAGCCGGATGCCCCGGTCTTGGTCGCCATCTTCATTGTTGTAAGCACGTTGATAAGAATCCTGGCCTTTATTTCTTTGAACTTAGCCCTAGCCTCTGATCTATCCCCGCTGGTCCAGTCCATGGCCTCGGTTCGACCCTCTATCTGCCCTGTAACACCGGATAATCCAGGATGTGTTGCCAATCGCTTGGTTTCTTTCTCTAGCTCTGCCAAACCACTGTCAACATCCATGTATGCGTTGGCTTTAACCCTGGAATCTTCCGCCTTCTTGTCTTCGTATTTCTCTCTCGCTAACTGCTGAGGGGCCGTAAGACCACCACCACTTGCTGGCCGAAGCGAAGCCGCGAAGGAAAGGAGGTCTTTCTTGTCGGACAGCTTGTTTGTCCTATCTAGTGCCGCTGCTGCTATTTTGTCCTCACCCGCCTGTTTCTTAGCCGCCCACTCTTCCCCTGGTTCGTAGGTCATCTCGTTTTTAAACTCTGGAACCGGGAATTCATCGTTGCCTGGGCCTACGTTGTCTCCCGTCTGCTGCATAGTCCCCCAGTCCTCCGGGTTCCCGCCAAACATCTTGATAATCGCCGTAGTTCGTTTAGGATCGCCGGAACCCTTGCGGAGAATCTCAGCTAGCTTCGCGTTACCTTCGGCCTTTGCCCTCTCTCTTTGAATCTCAGCGTTGGCAACCCGTTCCTGGGCCGCGAGTCCACGGTCCTCATGCTGCCATTCCATGTTCTGAGTCTGTCTTGCCTCTTCAGCATTGAACTTGTCTCTCTGAAATTGGTCTTGGGCCGCTTGGCGCTCCAGGGCAGCACGGCGCATTTCTTCTGCCTGCTGACGCTCTTTCTCCTGCAAATAGGCCTGCTGGAACATCGCAGAGATACTAGCCGGGGTCTGAGCGGCTTGGTTCATGCCCTGCTGCTGGGTCTGTTGTAGGCCATGAAGTTCAGAGGAATACTGATCGGCTACATGAGCCCATGGATTCCCGCCTCCACCCATTTGATATTGAGGAAACATCGTCAACCCCACTTGATCTGCCCCGGATCGCTGTTTGCGGTCGGAGGCTTGAAGTTCGGATCATAAGCAAAACTGTCTGGGCTTGTGCGGTTGTATTGAGTCTGCTGCCCACCATAGTACGAGCCAATCCCGGAGGCCAACCCACCAAGGGCACTTCCCCATGCGCTCTGGTTTGCGTTCCTTTGAGCCGCCTGATTCTGAGCGTTGCCCATCTGCCAAGCCTGCCCCATCTGGAACTGGCCTAGATCGCGCTGGGTATTCTGATTGGCAAGGTTACTTGTGTACTGCATCCCCTGCCCTACGCCCTGAAGATTGGCATTGTTCTGAGCCATGGTGTTCCCGAAGGTCTGTTGCCGCTGCTGGTTCAAGAGATTGAACATGTCCATGTTCCGGCCATAGAGTGCTTGGTTCTCGTCACGGCCCATCCCGTAATCCTGAACATCCCAAGCCCGGTTCTCAGACCGCATCCCATTAGCCTGCTGAAGCGCAGACAGGGCTTGGTTGTACCAGTTATTCCCCATGGTATTAGCCAGATCCTGCCTCTGTAAACCCTGGTTGAATCCAGTGTTGGCAGCATTGAACATGAAGTTCAACCCGCCCATCTTGGTAGCATTGTTCCCGGCGATCCCAGCGTTGTTAGCGCCAAAGGCTTGAGCGTCCATCCCAAACTGGTTCTGTCGGACGTCATTTACATAGTCCGCTGCTCGGAGGGTATTCTGGTTGTGCTGGTTCCCGAGATTCAAGGAGTCCTGAGCGTGAGCTAGTTCTCCCACCGCCCCGCCGAGCATTCCCCTACGGGCGTTCTGTGCATCCCTAAGAAGGCCCTGGTTCCTGAAGTCTGCGTCACTGGCAAAGTTCAAGGTCTGTGCAAGCGCACCGCCGCCAAGTTCCGAGAGTTGCCCCGGAGCGAGGTTGGTCTTCAACTGCCCCAGGTTATCAATCTGCCGTTGGTAGTCAGCGTTTGCCGTAGCGGTTCCGCCAGCGGTCCCCATGGTGCCTAGAGTGCGGTTCAACTCGTCGTTAGGGTCAGCGTTAGCCATCCCCATCTTCTTGGCTAGAAGATCGCCCCAGGCCTCTTGGTTGGGATTCGTGTTATTACCCTTGCCCTGCCACGTTCCACCAATGTCTTTCGTGAAGGGAATCAGGGGGTTCCCGGCCAGAGAATTACCGCCAAGCCGAGTCTTGGCTTGGTTCAGGTAGTTCAATTTGTTCTGCAAATCTTGGATCGCTACGTTGCGAGTATCGGTGTTCCCAACATTGGTCTTCTGATCGTTCTGGTATTTCTGGACCTTCTGATCAATCCCAGCATTATCCCGCCATGCCTTGAACCAGTTCATGAACCCGTCGCCTTTGCCGAAGGTCCCGTGCTGGTCCTTGGTGGCTTCGTGGAACATGGCTACCAGGGTTGGGTTCTGGATCAGCGCGTTACGATCACTGAAATCAATCAGATTGCCCTGGCTGTCGGTAAGAGCCTTCGCCACGTTAGGGCCTAGGGCTTCAGAAAGGCTTTGTTGCGCTCCTACACCACCGGCCCCGCCCGTATTCTGGCCCTGAAGTCTCTGCATCTGCTGCTGGAGTTGCTGGATCTGATAGTCCATGTCCGACATGGCGCGGCTATTCCCTTGCCCGCCAGTCATGAACTGATCGTACATGCTGTTTGTGTCTAGCTGTTGGCCGAAGGCATAAGGGTCAAAGTTGTTCTGCGTGTAGTTGAATGCCCCAGTATAAGGGTCCATGTACCCACCACCATAAGGCGTGTTCACACTCCCTGGTGTTTGGGCATAAGGTAGTTGCCCCGGCTGAGGGGTTTCCGGCTGGTTCTGGCTGTTGAGATACGAAGACCCAAGCGTGGCGGCTGCGCCAATTCCGGCAACCCATAATGAAGTCATAGCAGCCCCTCAATCGTCCCGATGCTACCGGGAGCCTTATCAAACTTGTGGACAGTTGTTAGGGATTCTAGGAGTTTGTCCGTGTCCCGCTCATTGGTAGGGTTTGGATGAACCGTTGTGAAGACCACATCCTCAAGCATGAACATGACGCGTTGCGTCCCTGGTTCGGTAATAAAGAAGGCCGGGGCTTCCACGATCTTCCAGCCCTCCTCGGTGGCAATAACGGCTTTGCCCTGGATCATGCTTGATATGTTCTGGACCTTCCATGTTTCCGTGACGATATAGACGCCCTTTTTTGCAGACCACTTCCGCCCATACAACCCTTCACAGAAAATGTGATCTAGATGCGCCTCGGCCTGCGGGAGTTGCTCCATCGCGTGACCCAGGTCATCAATCGCAGCCCGGATAGCGATCCTATTGGGCTCCTTGTCCATCAAAGATGACAGCTTCTTTAAGCAGACCTTCACTTCGTCTTCGGGGGTTGCAACCCCGGCGGCGTAGATTTCGGTTACTTGGAAGTCAGGCATTTTGTCACCCTACTGTAAGGTTACTCTAAACGGTAGCAATCTCAACGGTATCCACTGTTTCTGGAAGCGGGTCAGACGGGATCAACCCATAGATCAGAATTGCCTCTGGCTTGGAACCCAAACGAACTAGGTTCCTTACCCCCATCTTCCGCCGTGTTTCCTCCACAAAACCCAAACTGCGTAGGATTCGCTGCATATTTACTCTGGAAATGGGGACCATGCTCTGTACCCTGCGGAATCCAGCATGGTCAAACCAGATAGCCCGAAGGGCTGTTGCAAGGGCTCTTAGTTCGTCCTTGCGCTTGCCAATCGCCTTGTCTTCTGGAATCACCATCAGGTCTAGTACCTCCGGCTGGGTGTTGAGGCTTTCAACCACCAAGGCTAATGGAGCATCATCGTGGATCACCCGGAAGATGGAATTAGCGCAGATCGCCGGAATCACCATCGGATCATGCAACATCGGCTCGGTTAAAAGCTGATGCTGCTTCAGGAGATTCCCAAAGGCCACCGCATCCCATCGCTCAACTTGATCTACATGAATCATCCTCGTATCCCCTTTAGCCTGTAATCCGGCCTCCACCCCATGATCCTGCATCCTCGCTCATCTGCGGAAGTGAAGGTCAACTGAATCGAGTTCCCCACCCCATTCATATAGCACTGATGGGTGCAGGAAGCCGACGAGAGGGATTCAATAGTGCTTCCATCCGTAGTGGTATCGGTGCATGTGAGCCCTGCCCCTGTGTACTTTCCATAGTCGTAGGAGAATCCCACATCGAAGGTGTAACCGAGGGGCAGGGCTTGTTTATCCGTGATGACATCGGTTCGGATGACTCGTTTCCTGGTCCCCCAGGTCCGGGCATCCATCCAACCAGTCTTATAAATGGCCGTGAACACATTGAAGTTATCCGTAGTCCCGGAGTGCATCTGGTAGACTTTGCCATCCGTAAAGGCACCGTAGAGATTAAAATTGGCATCCCGGACCACACTTACCGGGGACCATCCGGTGTATTGGGTCCATGCGTCAACATCATACTGATACACGAAACAAACCGAATTTGTCGTTTGTCCAGACCCAGGCACAGCCCACACGATCCGGCCATCCGGGGGAGAGTTGTAAACACAAATCTTGTTCCAGTATTCGGTCGCGGTCCCAAAGATAAGAGGCTGTACCCGTTCATTGAACTTGTCTGTGCTTTGCACGTCCTGGCCGGATAGAACCCTCTTCATGTTGGTGGGTCCGTATTGGCTCCAGAAATACAGGTCATCTCCCACGGGGAGAATTGAATTAGGGGAAACACATCCGACCGGGACCGTCTTGAACAAGGTTATATCGCTTTGAGAAGCCCCGGTGTAGAAGTTGGCCTGTCCAGCCGTGAAGATCCCGGTCAGATCGAAAAGGCTGCCAATCGCTGTGATCTTCGGCCCCACTCCACCTTGTCTGGAGTCTGTTCCATCCTGGATGGGGAAGATGAAAGAATCGTTTATCGTAACCCACTGGAGCGGATCACCGAGAGCGGAGGCCCATACCGTGCTTCCCCGCCACGCCAAAAGCCGCTCATCCCGCCCTCTGGCGATGACCGCGAACCCTTCAGGCGCACCATTCGTATCCCAATCCAGAGGAGTACAATAAGCATTGTTCACCATTGGCGGGTTAGTAAGGCCATACGGTAGAAGATGCACATTATCGTAAAAGGTAGAAACCGTAGGGCCGACTTCCGCCACCTGGTAGAACACGTTGAATGAACCGCCGACGATACGGCCCGTAGCATCCCCTGCATTAGTCATCCAATAGACCTTCTGGGAGGTACACCCAACCGGAGGAACCCAGGTAACAATATTGTAGTGAGTCGCGCTAAATGGGTCTGCGGCGGCATCACTAGAAGGGCCAAGGGTGACATAACCAACACCCGAAGAGGTAGACTCCCCTTGAGGGGTTACGGCAGTAATCACATATCCAGACAACCGTGTCCCAACATCACTAGCCCTAACCGTTGGAGGCTGTGGCGGTGTGATTAGCGAGGCAGCTTTGAGGGTCTGCGCTCCTGCTGTCGGGTCAATGTAGATAGCGGGATCAACCCCGTTTGCAACAATCAGCTTCCCCTTCCAGTTTGCCGAGACAAAAGGGTTTGTCGTGTTGGTGATCGTGATTCCGTTGGTTTGGTCGGTGAATGTCCCGTTGATTGTAGTGCATTCCCAAAACTTAGCGTCTGCGAATACTCCGTAATACTCAACACCGAGCAGGCTCATATACCGTGCCATGTGAAGCATTGGGGTTGAAAAGGTGTTCATCAGAAGCAAACCACTTCGTTTAGTAATCGCTCCATCCGTTCCAATGTCCCAGTTCTGGATAGACGCAGCCTCATTGTCCCCGATGTTCATCAGGGATGCTCTGGTGTTTATCCCACCGAAGTTGTGGGTCTGCACCATCTGAGAGGTTCTACCAGAATAGAGGGGCATTACCACTCCACGGTTGGGGAGTACATCTGTCGCATGACTGGGGGTTTACGGCCCTGTCTGACAATTGCCATCTGCATTCCAAGGGCCTTCTCGTATTGCTGCATGTTCAACCCGGCGTCGGGATATTCGAGGTATTCCTTTAGCCTCGCCTTCCCGAATTTGATTAGGCAGTCGTACATCTCAGCCGGGAGGTCCCAACTATTCGCGCTGTCAGCGATGGTTCTTCGGTTATGGACACCCTTGAAATAAGCAAAGCTGATGGATGGATAAGTAGTGACAAACCCAGTTGAAGGGGTTGGGACAAAGTAGATCGCTCCTTCCTTGATGGTGAATTGGGTAGGCGATCCAGTGTTAGCAGCATTGAAGGAACTTCCATCCCCCTGATAGGCCCACTGCTCCGGAGTTACTTCTTCGATATTGGCGAAGTTCGAGTTTGCGACGCCAAACCGCATGGGCTCTGCAAGGCTCTTGAAGTCATCTGGGAGTGGATAGGCTTGCTGTCCACCAACCAAAGCGATTGTGTAGGTAGCTCTTCGCCATGGCCACCGCTCACGGAGGGTAATCTCGTTGGTCCCATCGTTCAGGGCTTCAAGCACCACGTTAGATTCACGGGTCCCAGGGGTCAGGGATGCCACCGTAGGGATCCCGCATTCAAGCAGAACCCGATTCACTAGGACTAGACAAGTAGGGAGTACGACTGTCATTTTCGCCCCCTTCTGATGAGTTCTTTCATCTGCTCTTCCATCCGGATCTGGCTTTCCCTGGTTTGGACAGCTAGTTTCCGGTCGTCTTCTCGCGCCGTTTTCAGGTCGATGATTTCAGACGAGAACTTGGCATTGGTAATATCCTGAGCGGCCTTGTTTTCTTTCACCGCAGAATATAGGAGAGTCGCAGACCCACCAATAGAAAGCACAATGGCAGCAATACCGATTAGGTTGGTCAGTGTGATTTTATTTTGAGGGGACATTCTGTTATCTCCTTGTCTGCGGTGTAGTTTGCGAAGATCGGTCACTTGAATAATCCAGCTACTTTGCTTATGAAGGATTGAGGCGGGGCTGGCTCAACAGAAGAGATGGGCGTGTAGTTGATTGGTTCTTCCTGGGCATCATTCGCACCAGCGAGTTCAGGCAATGCCTTCATTGCGATGTAAGCCTGGACGTAGATATTTGGGCCGAGTGGGTCATAGACAAATGGGAATGTGACTTGACCGATGGGGTCTTTGGCCTCTTTCCGCGTGATTCGACTCAGGTAAACGTCTGCTAGAACATGGAAGCCCGTTTCTCGCCCACGCTCGTAATTCATGGTCTTAATGGCCGTGTAAGCCTTCGCCACTTCGATTCCATGAGGGGTTACAAATTTGTGTGTGATAGCCATGTCTTCTCCTTTATCCTACGTTCCAGGCTGCACCGTCGAAATAAACTGGCACTACAACCGCACCACCACCAGCCACGGCAGCACCAAAGGCCGGGGCCAGAGCATCGGTCACAAAGGCCCGTGCGTAAGCAACACCAGCCGGAAGTCCCGCCACCGTGTAAGCGGGGAACACAATCGGAAGGGTTGATGTGACACTCAGGTGTGAGATTGTGAACCGCGTAGTAGCGGTCTGAAGCGTGGTGCTTGACCCAAGAATGGTTGAAGTTTGGAACTCAAGCGCACCTGGAACCCCCGCGCCTGTTCCGCGTGAAGCCCTCAGTTTCCATGTTGCCCCGGCAATGTCCGTTCCGCTCGCATCTTGGACGCTCAGGGTTTGGGCTACGGGAGGGTTTGCGGCGGTAGTGCCAAGTTGAAGATTCGCAGCAGCCCCGCCACGTTGAAGGATCACATCGTAGCCAGTCCCGAAGGACAGGTAGGACGTGTTGCTCAGGATATTGAACCCGAAGACAGCGGAAACCGCACCCGAAAAAGTTCCAGCTGTTCCGCTGTACCCACTGGAAGCCGTAAGCCCGAATTGGCTCATGGACAACATGGTTGTATAAGCGGCACCGTTGGTTGAATAGCGGAAATCCAGAGTGTTGAGCGGGTTTGTTCCTTGAACCGGGGAGAGTTGCACAATCCAGTCGCAGTCCTGCGCTGCTCCCGCCGTGGTTCCCCAGCCTGAACCGTGGAAATGCGCTCTCGAACTCCACTTCTGCGCTCCAACCGTCGCGGCCGTTGGATTCGAGAGCAGCAGTCCATCTGTCGAGGTTGCTCCGATGGCCTGGGAACTGGAATAGGCTCCGAGAAGTGAAAGAAGGCTTGTAGATGGGTTGAAGAACAACTTTGTGCTACTCACCTTCGCGGGAAGATTGCCCGTGCTGGCAGTCACCCACGTTGGGTACATCGTCGCATTGGTTGTCGTATCGTCCGTAATACCAATATTGGTCGCGTTCGTCGCAGTGGTAGCAGTGGTAGCGGTATCAGCATTCCCGGTAAGCGCACCAATGAAGGTTGTGGCAGATACCGCACCCGTTGCGCTATTGAAGGTGAAGGCCGCGTTGCCATCGAAAGCCCCGGCATTGTTGTATTGGACCTGGGTATCGGCACCCCCGGGAACCCCACCCCCACCAGCGGCTAAAGTGAACCCAGTTTCTGGACCATCTACAACTATGGATTTCGTCGCATTCCCAGCCAAAGACAGGGCCGCTATACTTGTCAATAGTGAAGACAACCCCTGGTAGTAGTTCCCCGCAGTCTCAAGCCACTCTTCAACCGTTGTCGAGGTATTCCCCATGAAAGGAATAACCGAGATGTCCCGCGCTGAGGGTTGCGTTGAGGTAGAAGGGGCAGACTTAACCCGCTGGTTCGTCAAATCGCCGTAGATCGAACCGTTGATAACCTCGTAATGCCCGTCCTCAATCCAGAACCCATACGATCCATCTTGATCCGCCGTGAATGGGTTAGCTCTGGCCCCGCCTGTTTCGCTTACATAGATCGTTGGCTTTGTCGTAGTCCCATCCCAATAGACGGTGACAGATGCACCGCTAGTCGTTTTACCTTGGAATAGGTTACGGGCCATTACTACACCGTCACATCAGAAAGGGTCCAGCGGTTAATCGTCAATGGGGTTATTCCACCCCCGGACATGACGATATTATACTGACCGTTAGCAGCAGTGAAGGCCACCATCCCATCACTACTTGTCACAATCGTATTACTCGCCAGCGCCACTACCGGGTCTTGAAGCGGATCAGAAGCCGCATAGATCGTAGAGGCTGCGCCGGTCCCTGAATCAGTCACAACAGCGGAAACCCCGCTTGCAGGGTTCCCATTCGTGTCTGTGCATTTCCAGTAGAATCTCTGCATCACTGCCCCTAGGTGTAGAACGGGTTTACTCTGTTTTTCGTGGAAAAGCGATTTTTCTTGTAATGAACCCCAAACGCGAGATTAACACTTACATCCGTGCAAGTGTCATTCGCATGGGCCGCATCCCGGAGAAGTCGGCAAAGCAGGATTGAACCCGGCTCGACCGCCGTGGTGATGGAGGGGAATTCGGTAAGGTATTCCGTGTAGGCTACACCCGCCGCCGCAGCCTCAACATAGATCGTGGTTGCCGCTGCCATCGCATTACCTGGGGTGACAATCGTATACTCCAACCCATGCCGGACGGTCCCATTATTCGTCCCAACCGTTGTCCATTGGACGTAGGGGTAGAACCCCGTAACACCCTCTGCGTAGTCCTGGGGAATCTCGATGTAAGTCCCAAGATCATTCATTGCAGCGGCAGAGAACCCCCAACCCTGAACAGTTCCTTTAATCGCAGTCTTCGTAGGAGCCACGGTGGACAGTGCACTATCCAACGGGAAGGTCATACTACCCCACCCATCGCCGCTTGAGAGTTTGTACAGCCCTGCAATGCCGTGGACAATATTAACCGAGATGGTTGCGGAAGCTGACGTAGTAAAGCCGCCAGTGTTCGTGATTCCGGTCGTGACGAGGGTGGTAGAGAAGGTGCAATTCCCAGTGAATGTCTTATCCCCCCCAATCGTCGCCTGAGCCGTGGACATATCCACGAACACCGCATTCCCATCATCCGCAACCAAGGCCCTGAAGGTAGGCACCGCAGCCGCGCCAGTTGTTGGGCCGCAGAGCACCGTATTGGCCGTCTGAGTGTTCCAGGCTACATTGAGTGTTCCAGCAGCTACCAGGGGTGTATTTGTGACCGCAAACTGCAATGGCATCGCCAAGCCAATGCTGTTCACGGTTCCAGAAAGACCGGCATCCTTATAGTCGAATGCCTCCCAGCCGTAATCATAGATCGTCCCTACGCCTGGGACGGTTGTAACAATGTCATAGGTTCCCAGTGGGGCTGCGAACGTAACAATCCCATCCGATCCAGAGACAATTGGAAGTGAAACCGAAGTGGTCGGAGTTGCCACGCCAGAGGCGGGGTAGACAGTCGAAGTGACTGCCTGCCCGCCAAAGGCGGCATAGACCATCGCCGAAGCGCCCGCTACCAAGTTGCCGTTAGCATCCCTGTGTATCCGAAGGTAGCGCTTCATTGGTTCTCCTAGAGTTCTATGCCTTCAGTCTGAACTTTCTTCAGAAAAGCTTCGTATTCATCCCACGTTGCAGGTGCTCCGAACTGGGCCGGATAACGGTTCCGCCTGACCTTCCTGACAATTGGAGATTGTGCGCCAGGGGCAAAGACGTGTTCAAAGCTCGGGACAGATGAATCAATGAAATGGTTCTTGTACTCGATGGGGATGATCCAATCAACACCGCGAACGAGATTGATCTTCGGCAGATCGCCTAATTGGCACTCCACCATAAGCTCTTCCCCGTCTTTGGGCAGAACAGTGATGTAGATGCACTCACCACTAAACCCGCGTGTCGTCTTGGGCCAGTCTGGATGGCGAGGGTCCCATGCTTTGTTCTTCCGTGGATCAAAGACCTTAGTATTTTCTGCGGTATCAGCAGCCATGCTACGCCTCCTAGGGCAAAAACAAGGGGCCGAAGCCCCTTGAGGGTTATCGGTACATCACAGCGACGTACACTTTCGCGTTTACATTAATACCTGCGGCCAAGAGAGCGCCATTCTGCCCATTGGCAGTGGTACTAGCCGTGGCGGGGACTGTAATACCGTTTGCCGAAGTGAGAGTGGAAACCGTTCCATTCGCAGCGGTATTCTGCGTACCAAGGGTAGAGGTCATGCCCTCGATATACAGGTCATTGATGTTATCGGTGATGTTCGCCAGCAGGATCATTCGAGGCTTGAAGCCAGGGAGAAGTTCCTGAGCCGCCCCATCACCCGTCCAGGTAGCGATGCACATGCCGCTAACACCGGATGTATCCGAACTATAAGTAACAGTAGCCATGTTTTCTCCTATTTCTTCTTAGGTGTGGGGAGTTCCGGCATTGGCGTCGGGACCGAGTATTCACCCGTGTAGGTTGAATCCAGATTGGTCTGAGACACCGTGTAGCTGCCAGAGAATGTTTCTTCAAATTCCTTGAACTGCTGGGGGGTCAAGACTACTTCAGTGCCAGCCGGAATTCGACCAAAGCTGTAGAGGTCTTTGCCACCACCATGAGAGATTTTTACGTTCATCGCTTCTCCTATTACGCAGAGGCCAAGACTTCGGCGCGGAGAATCCAGTTCTGGTTCAGGATGCCGCTAGCAATCATGGTCTTCCAGCTAAGAGAGTGCCACTGGCCCAAGGCGTTGTAGTGGTCCACCTGAGAGGCCGGGATGTACTTGATGGCCGTAGACGAAGCCAGAGAAGCCACCGCAAACGCATTCTTGCCGAGGAACA
>Ga0265297_10002112_pt1 | contig 42263 bp, 38 predicted proteins | sample Munlanlwell13791_FD_192502 | JGI IMG/M metagenome (GOLD analysis project Ga0265297, IMG submission 192502) | Leachate microbial communities from a municipal landfill in Southern Ontario, Canada - Leachate well 137-91 | ecosystem: Engineered > Solid waste > Landfill > Unclassified | place... | reverse complement strand
TGTTATTTTGAGTTCGTTTATAAAACTTTTTATCCTGCGGCTGTCCCCTTCAAGTTCAACGGTTACCCCCGTTGAATCATTAAAAACGCAGCCGCCTAAGTTGAATTTCTTAGAAAGCCTGAATACGTGGGGTCTGAAGCCTACCCCCTGCACTATTCCTCTTATGTGAAGTTTTACCCTTTGTCTCATTTTGCCTTAAACGAATCGCCACGAATTTGGAACGAATGTCCACGTCCCGCTCCTTAATATTTTTATTCAGCGGGATGCCGCTGGAGGCGGCAAATGATAACGGTTTTATTCGTGATAATTCGTCTCATGATTAGTGGTAATTCGTGTCCTTTTAAACGATTTCTATATCCAGAATGCGGTTTAAATTAATGCGGATATTTTTGCCGAGTTTACTTTCGTACCATAGGAAAAAATTTTTATTTTCCTGAGAAAGGTTAATCGGCTTTATCTCTTCTTTTTCTACTATATTCTGATGAGAAAAATATCTTGCCCGTAAGGGGACTTTATCTTCTATCGCCTTTTTAACCAGATAAATTTTCGGCTCTTCGCGAACCCTAAAAATCTCATTATTTAAGCCGTAAAGCGATATAAAATCTTCTAAATTATTCAGGTTGCCTTGTTTTAATATATCTCTAAGTTTAAAAAAAACTTTTGACGTCACATACGCATCATCCATGGCTCTGTGTAATTTACCTGAATGCTCTATGTTAAAAAATGAAACAATTTCGCCAAGATTATATCTTGGCAGGCGCAGAGTTTTTCTCGCCATGCAAAGTATGTCTATAGCGGGAAGCTCCAGCAACTCTCTATTCATTTGTTTTAATTCGTAGTTTATAAATCCCAGGTCAAAATCAATATTGTATGCCAAAACAATTGAATCTTTTAAGAAATCAATAAATTTGTCTATTATATCTTCAAAATAAGGCGCATCTTTTAAGTCTTCATCGGAAATGTGGTGTATCTTGAAGGCTGTCTCGGGTACTGGTTTTTTAGGATTTACAAGCGCGTGAAACTTTTCTATATTTTCACGGCCGCGGACCTTAAGCGCGCCTATTTCGCAGATAGCATCTCCTGCCATAGCATCAAGGCCTGTTGTCTCCAAATCAAAAAATACGAGATTAAAATCTTCAATGTTTTTCTTTAAATCCATATACTTTGAATTGATTCTCGATGCTGGATACTAGATGCTTGATGTATATTGTTTGCATTTTCACGAGCATCCAGCATCGAGAATCGAGCATCTGCTAAAAGTTATAATTAACTAACTATCTTTACCACAATTTCCCTTTTGCGACTATGCGTATCAAAGTCTATTAACACAACCTGCTGCCAGGTGCCTAAATCAAGTTTACCACCTGTTACAGAAACAAAAAAATTAGTTTTTATGAAAGAGCTGCGCAGATGGGAATGCCCGTTTGCGTCATTCCATGTAAGATTGTGAGCATAATTTTTGTTAAAAGGCAGGGTTTTTTCAAGAATCTCTTTAAAGTCTTTCACTAACCCTGGCTCGTATTCCATTGTAGTTATCGCAGCCGTTGAGCCGATAACTGAAAGAAATATCAGGCAGTCTTCCAATTTTTCTTTATTTACGATTTCCTCTAGCCGAGGAGTGATATTAATTATATCGGTATTTCCCTTGGTGCTCAACGCAATATGTCTGGTTAACATCTTATTTTATAAAGCTGCCGGCCAAAACTTCCTTATCCGTAGTCAAGACTACGATTTTATCCTCGGAGTGCGCGGCTAAAAGCATGCCGTTTGATTCAACTCCCCTCAACATTTTAGGCTCTAAGTTGGCTACTACTACGACTAATTTTCCTATTAGTTCTTCCGGCGTATATGAACTACGGATTCCGGCTACAATGTTAGCCTGCCTGTCGCCCAAATCTACTTTTACTACATAAAGCTTATCGGCATTTGGGTGGATAGATACTTCCAAAACTTTCGCAACTTTTAATTCCAGTTTAGAAAAATCCTCGTAATTTATCATTTGCTCCTCCTTTTGAAAATAAATTATTTAACAACTAATTCTTTTCCCCGCTAAACTCATTGTCCTGGTGTTAACAGGTGCGTATTGAATAGGCATTATTCTAGCAATTACAGGATTTAATGTAAATAGAATATTTGTCCGTTAGCGCAGAGAAAATAAGGCGGAATTTAGTTTAGAAGAAAACTATAAAGATACCTCAACTAATTTTACCGTTTTAAAGCTGCGTCATGGCGCGCTACCTACGGCAGGGTCAAATACATCCTGCGCTTTCCTGTAATGAATTGGGAAGAAATCTCCCCAGCTGCGCTGGTCACCTTTCAAATTAATCCATTCATCGCGAATATCTTTTACTGCGACAAACGGTTGCATTGTATCTGTTACGCTCTTGGTGATCTTTGCCGCAATCGTCAACGGCACATAGATAACATCGCCATTATCAATAGGCACGTTTTGAGTAAGATTTCCGCGATAAATAAGGTCAAAGGCGTCAACCTTTCTCACTATTGGATGAACTTTGTCCGGCTTCATGACAATAACACGGCCCAAAGCCCTGTTATCTCCCCAGTCGGAGATAAAGAGAGCGTCCCTTAAAGTCAAATTCTTACGGGTAATCGGATAAGGAGTGCAGCCGATATCATCAATAACATAAAATACTTTACTCTTATACTCAATAATAGTAACCGCCACAATCGGCTTTTTAACAAACCGCCCCATTGCTTCGGAAATTTTTTGTGTTACCTCTTTTACTGTAAGGTCTTTTACATTTACTACTTCATTAACCAATGGCAAAACTATCTCTCCGTCTAAACGTATAACTGCGCTGCCGCTTAATTCGGGATGGTCCCGTACGCCGATTTGCAAAACATCTCCCGCGCCAAGAGTATACAGGTTGCCCCTTCTTTCGTCTTCTTTCTTTTTTGTAACAATATCTTCAATGGTCAGCCCCAGTTCGGCTTGAGTTAATAAATTACCCATTCTTTTTTCGGAAGCGATTATTTTCATTTCCTGCTCATCAAGCATTCTTTTAACACTTGTCTCGGATTCGTTTGCGGTTTCTGCAATAAATTTTTCCGCAAGTTGCGAAACTTTTTCTTCTTTTTTATCTAAAAGCTGTTTGGTTATTTTATTAATTTTCTCCTCTTCTTTGCCTAATAACTGTTCGGATTTTTCTTTGTTCAACTGTTCTTCTTTATCCAATAAAATTTTTGCTATAGTTTCTTTTGTCTGTGGAACACTTTGTGTTTTTGAATTTTCTTCTTTAGGAATTTGCGGATTTGTTGCCTTATCCATTTCATAACTGTTTACAATATCCTCCACCCTTACTTCTTTGAGATAATAATCTTTCAATTTCATTATATAACTTTTCGCTTCCTGATTAGTAGGATCTAATTCCAAAACATCAAAAAACTTTACCAGAGCCAAATCTAATTTATGCTGCTTATAATAGTCGGCGCCGTCTTCCAGAAGAACTTTTACTTTTTGCGTCTTAAGCGAAGCAGCGTCTTTTTTGGCAGTTTCATCCCATTGGCGGGATTTTTGGTTCCTTTCCTTGGTTATTTTTTCTAAATAACTTTTTATATATTCGTCATCCGGCCGCTTTTCGGCTATATAAGTAAGTATCTCTACTGCTTCATCAAGCCTGCCGGCTTGGTATAATTCTGTGGCTATGCCAAAATACCTGTAAAGTTTTTCCTGCAAATTACGGGCAACCATGGTAGTTTCATCAGCCTCTTCGGTTTCTCCACCGCCAAGAAAAGGGCTCAACAAGGCAGATTTTCCTTTTACGGCAAAACGGTTTTGCTGCTCTACATTTGCCTGCTCCGTTGTGCTTAAACCCTGGGTAGTTACGACAACTGTTTCGCTGGTTAACGGAGTAGTAACGGTCGGATTCATTGGCCCAGCGGCAAATGCCAGCCATGGCAGGCTTAATAGCGCTGCTATGAAAGTATATTTATTTTTTAAAATTTTTAAAGAAATTTTTTTTGCCATTTTTATTTATCCTTAAAAAACCTGAATTTTGCCGAGAAAAAACCCATATTGTATACTTAAAATAGCAGTATTTTATTGGTTTGTCAAGCAATTTTTTAACATAATATACATAACTAACTGTGCCACTTATAGTTAGGAAATTTATTTCTTATTTCAAAAATTTGCTGCCTCTTGACAGATAGTAAATATCTATAACCAATTTATTTTTTTCAAAAAAATCAAACATTTTCATAATTGAGAAATGACTTTTTCTCTGGCCGCAGCTATATTTCTTGACAAAAATAACCTCTGCACACTATAATGATTTTATGCGATACAAAACAATAATTTTTTTTCTGGCTTTTATTTTTTCCGCCTTGAGCTTTGGGTTATTCTTGTATATCTTATTTTCTGACCAGATAAATGCTTTAATATTCAGGATAAGCGCGCTATACCTTCTTACATTGGTAATTTTTCTAATTTGGATGATTATTTTAGAATACCGCAATATGACAGAAATCTTATCTAATTTAACCAGGAAGATAAAAGAACAGGAAATCCTATTGTTAGATGTGCGGGATGGCACAAATAAATTCTATAAAGAAAAACGGGAATTCCCCCGCGTGAAAGGCGGGGTAACTGCGCAAATTGTTGGCTCCGATAATAGAGAAACGGCAAAAGTTATTGACATAAGCTATGTTGGAGCGCTCTTGCAGACAAATCATAAATTTGAGCAAGGCGAAGTTGTTGAATTAAATATACATTTAACCCTTTTTGCTGAACCGATATACGTGAAATCGCAAGTACTCAGGATAAATTTAATCGATAAAGAAAAAAATATTTTCAGCGTAGCTATAAAATTTTTAGATATCTCTGGAAATGACAGGCAGAAACTTGAGGAAACAATAGAAATAATTAACCGGCGGGATATAACGCAATAGTTATTCTAACTCAACCAATACTTTATCATTTTCTCTAATATCGCCTATTTTATAACCCGGCTTGATATCATCTATTAATGCTGCAGAAAGTTTATAGCGTACACTTATAATTTCCGCATTTGCCACTTCTTTATCGCCAATAAATACCCTGCAATGTCTGCCTTCCTTTATATCGTTTTTTATCCCTAAGTTTATAACGAAAAGATTGTTTTTACGGTCTATAGATAAAATCAAGCCTTTAGCTTCCTTAAATTCTTTTGGCTGGGGCGGAAGCGATTCTTTTGCAGGAGATTTTTCTTCAAGGACAGGAGCTTTGACCATTTCATTCTTTATGCCAACAGTACTGCTTTCCAAATCAACCGGTTTTCCGGATTTAATCAATTCTATTTTTTCTAAAGCGTTATTCAATATTTTCTTGATATTTTCATTTGTTTCCTGTTTGACAATATCTTTAATTTGATCAACCAAAGGAATGCTTTCTAACGCCGAGATTCTTTTCTTAAGCTCTATATTCTCTTCCTTTATTTTATTGAGTTTACGCGTATATAAGGCTGCCATATTTTCATTAATCTTTTTCAAACGAACCAATTCGTCCTGAAATTTTTTTTTGTCCTTTTCAAAATTATCAAGAGTTGCTGCCTTCTGGGTTATGCTTTGCTGTAAATTATCCAGGTTTTCTTTCAAATCCATGTTTTCTTTTATCAATTTTGCTTTTTGCTCGCTGTAATCAAGATCAGATTTCTTATAATTCCGGAATGATTCAATTGCGAAAATTACAGAAAAAATAGTAATAACGATAAGAAAAATTTTTCCAAAAATATCTTTATGCATAACTTTCGGCAGGCCCCTTAGTGCGCTTCTTTTCCTCTAAAGGTAGCGCCTAAATCTTCCGTTCTTCTATCCATTACAAATTTGCTATTGCCCTTAATCTTTTTAGCGGCTTTCTTAACTTCGGCTGCTATATTTGTTAATTCCGCATAAGAGTTTATTTCTCGTTTCACATTGCTTACGCCAGCTAAGCTGATAGTCATAATGGGAAATTTCAAAATCGCGTCACTTTCTCTTCCTTTAGTTTCAATATAACCGCGCGCGAGGTCTTCTGCAGAATATAAGCTTCTTATTCTTTTATCAAATTCCTGGGTAATATATGCGGCTAATTGGTCGGCGCGTTCCGGGACAGTTAATAATAAAAAATCATCTCCGCCCTCATGGCCTATAAAATCATCTGGTTTACCGGTTTTTGCGATAGCCTCTTTGAAAATATCCGCAGTCATCATTATTGCTTTATCTCCTGCATGAACTCCATATTTATCATTGAAAGCCTTAAAATGGTCTAAATCTGAATAAATAAGGACGAATTTTTTTCCTTCCGCAAGCCGTTTATCCACCTCTTCATGAATAACGATATTGCCGGGAAGTTTGGTTAACGGATTTGCGTTCTCGGCGCGGGCTTTCATTTTTTTAAGCTCAACTGTCATATAATTGAAAGTGCCTGCCAGCTCTTCTAGCTCATCTTTGGTTTCAATCTTAATTTGTAAGTCAAGGTTTCCTGCGGCAACACTTTTAGTTGCTGCATTGAGCACTTTAATAGGCGAAAGAAGGGCTATGGAAAGCAATATTCCCAATATAATGTTACCGGTGATAACTATAATGACCGTAATAATCGCCGGAAGGTAAACTGCATTCAGGGCTTTTTGTATATTACCCAATGAAAATGTTAATTTTAAAATATAACCGTATGGGTTTTTAAAATTTACAAATATATTGACCAGTTTATGTTCCTTGTCTATTTTGGCAACCATCCATTTTGCGGCACTGTTTTTGGCAATTTCTTCTAAATATGGTTTTTCGTCTTCAAAGAAAAGCTTTAGATTGCCTTCCAAAATAACGGCTTTGCCTTCTTTATCTACCAATACCGTTGTTTCAATTATCCCCGACTCTAAAAGTGTTTTTAGAAAATTTTTTGACTCAGTAATAAGGCTTGAACGCGGGGTGTCATTTGGTGCAGAAAATATCTCTTGAAGCCTGTCGCGGGCGACAAATGCTTCTTGATTTGCCTGATATACGTTAAATTCTCGGGTTTTTTGAATTTGATTGTTAAGCTGGATAGCGGTAAAAGCGCTGATGAGAAAAAGAGAAAACAAAATTAGCAAACTGATGAGGCGCGCCTTAAGCGTAGTTTTCATATGTTGGATTTAGCATAACATACCCATCATTAAAAATCAATAATTTTAAGGCAGGAAAGGCCGAGGGTGTTTAAATATTGGTTAAAAAATTTTGTGTTTATTTGCCGTGGTCCTTAAACCAGGCAATCATCTCTCTTATGCCGTCTTCCAGGGAAGTGTCAGGCGCCCAGCCGCCGGTTATTTGCTTTAATTTTGCAGTATCTGCACTTCTGCGAGGGTAACCGTCTGGTTTGGAAGTATCAAAAACGACTTTTGGGTTTTTGCCGGTTAATTTAAGTATTAAATAAATAAGGTCGCGCATAGTAATTTCATTGTCGTGGCCTATGTTAACTGGATCTGCCTTGGCATATTTTTCAGTAATAATTTTAAATCCGCGCGCTACATCTTTAGCGTGAACAAAAACTCTTGATTGATTGCCGCTGCCCCACACAACAACGAGGTCTTCGCCATCCAGGACTCTTTTAATTAAAGCAGGAATCACGTGAGAAGTCCCTTCGTCAAAGTGATCCCGTAATCCGTATGCATTAAAGGGGCGCGCGATGGCTATCTCCATAGTGCTTTCTTTGGCATAGAATTGGGCTATTTGTTCACCCATGCGTTTTGCCCAGCCATACCCTAAGTTAGTGGGCTCTGGCGTTCCGCGGTTGCCTTCATATTCGGGGGTAGGCACCTTTGCATCGTGAGGGTAAATACAAGCTGTGCTTACCTGTAAAAATCTTGAAACGTTACAAGCAACAGCTGCCTTTATAACATTCTGCTGCAAACTCATATTAGAACTAAACATATCTGCCTGATGGGTCCTGTTATATTCAATACCCGTAACCTTGGCAACTAAATTCATAACCACTTCTTGATTCTTACAAGCTTTTAGGCAATTTTCGTAGTGTGACAAATCTAATTTAAGTAATTTTATTTTCTTTCTTACGGAACTTAACCTCTCCTTGCTTCCTCTTGATAAATTATCTGCCACTGTCACTTTGGCGCCGTCATTAACCAAAAGCTCGGTAAGATAAGAACCGATAAAACCCGCGCCTCCGGTTACTAACACTCTTTTACCTTGATAATAGCTCATTTTATGCCTTCCTTTTGTTTATAATGAAACCTTATTTTTAGGTTTAGATATGTGTATATTTACTATTTATATCACTTAAGTTTATATCGTCAACTTTATTTATAAAATTATTATTGCGGATTATAAAAAAATAAGCTCTTCCTTGTTTTATTGGAAGAGCTTATTTAAAGCGATAAATGAATAAAGATTACTTTTTCTTAAGCAACTCTATGAGAGCGATGTTGGTAGAAAAAAGAAGTAAAAGCGCAGTTGCGGTCAAATAACCTTTCATACTTATGCCCATTATAACCCAGAGGCGCGGCTCATAAAATCTTAAGGCTATCGCAAGTAATAATGAAACTAATGAAGCTATTGTTAGGACATAACTAATAATTTTCATCATATTTCACCTCCTTTTTTAAAAGTATACTATTGTTTGCAAAATTGTCAAGTTATGCTGCTGTTATTATGTTTCTTTGGAGTCGTTTTCTTTTCTATAATACTTATACCTATAATAATATGTGGAACTGTCTGCCAGCAAGTACATATTAGTGATGATTGCGGCGCGCGGCTTTGCCTGCGCTCCTGCTAACATATTAAAAGCTTCTTCAACCATGTTTTTATTCGTCACTTCTGCTTTTACAACAAGTATAACGGCGTCACAAATTGAACCTAAGATAGTTGCATCTGTAACGTTAAGCACAGGCGGGGTGTCAAAAATTATATAATCAAATTTTTCCCGCAGTGTGTTTATGATGTTTTTTATTTTTGTTGAGCCGAGGAGCTCGGACGGGCTTCCCTTTGCAAATCCCGAAGGTATTATGAATAAATTTCCTATGGCCGGGCGTTCTGTAAATTTATTAATATCGCTTTCACCTGATAAAATTTCACAAAAACCAGGGGATTTCTTTATCCCAAGCATTTGATGTATCATTGGCCTTCGTAAGTCAGCATCAACAAGAAGGACTTTTTTCTCAACATCCAAAGATAACGTTACCCCCAGGTTACAGCAAGTAACGGATTTGCCCTCAAGGGGCTGGGCGCTGGTAATAACCATTGTTTTTATTGGTTTGTCAACAGCAAGAGAATAAAGATTGGTGCGCAGTGCCTTATATTGTTCTGCAATATAAGAGCCTTTATCTACATGGCTTACAATACGGCTGTCAACGCCTTCTTCGTTTTTAGCCTTGTCCACAACATAGCTATGGGCGCGATAACCTTTTAGAATATTTTCTAAATCTTTCTTGTCAAATATTTTCATTATTTTACAAAAATACTTAAGATTTTGCCTACAATATTAGATACCACAGCAAAAGAAATAAGGCTTATTATAATAATATTCCTGCGCCATTTCAAAAATTTAATATCCTGAAGCGTGTTAATTCTGTCAATTGAAGCAATAACTGGTATTTGTAAAAGTTCGCGCAATTCAGAGGCCGAATGTATTGGGTTACTTAGTGAATCTGAAAAATAAGCCAGCATAACGCCTGTGGTAATACCGGCTATAAAAGCTAGGAGCAGTTTTTTTGCGCTTTGCGAAGGCATGGGGTTTCTCGGCTTAACCGGCTCATCTATCACTCTTACCTTGACACTTGCCTCTTCTTTCTGAAGGCGCTCTTTTACTTCTGCCGCTTCCACCTGCTGCCGGATATCTACATAGTATTTGTAATTTATATCTTTCTCATTAGCGAGCTCCATTAATCTGGATACCTGCGCAGACACTTCGCTCGTCCCAACGTCAGAAGGCAATGGTTCTTTTTTTGTCAGGCGCTTATATCCTTCCAGTGTTTTTATTTTGGTGTTGGTAATATCTATCTGGTAATCAATAGTTTTAATTTCTTTCATTAATTCTTCTTGGGTTTTGCGGCTGTCGCCGCCTTGGAAAGTTGTAGAAAATTCCTTTATCCTCCTCTCTTTTAATGCTTCAAGCCCCTCTATCTCATCCTGAATCTTTTGTATCTGCGGATGTTCCGGCAAATACCCCTGGGCTTCTAATGATGTTATTTCCACCTGTTTGGTTGCAATTGCTGCCGTGTATTGTTTTACTAAAGGATCTTCTTCTATGTCTCTTGCGGTGGGAATTGCCATTGTTGTTCCGGGAATCCCTGATTTCAGCCGCTCCTGCAGGGTTTCTTTCTGTTTTTCCAATTCTAAAAGCTGCAGCCTTAGCTCAATGAGCTTTTCTTCATATTTTGCAAGCTGTTCTGCTTGCGGGGTTACCATAGATTCTGTACTTTTGTTTCCGGGGCTGGTTAATATATTATCAACCAGGTATTTATCTTCTTCGCTTAAATCCCGGTACTTTTTCCGCAATTCAAGCCTAAGTTTAGCTTCTTCATTGTTGATAGCCTGGAGTTTATCTTTATAAAAATCCAATTGCTTTCTTAAAAAGGTAAGGCCGGTGCTGATTTCTGTTTCAGCCTTTTCTTTTGTAGACCTTTTAATTACCTCAACAGTTGCAGAAACAGCTTTGTATGCCAAATCCGCATCCGGAGATGTGAAAGACAAGTATACCAGGTCTTTGTTGTCTTTATCTGTAACTATCTTTATATTGGAAATTTTCCCTTTTAACTCTTTAAATTGGTTCGGAGTTTTTTCTGCGTCTATATCCGGCCAGCCCTCTTTTATGATTTCAACTGCGTTTTTGACAAAAAAAGTGCCTCCGATAAAATCCTCTCTGCTTTGGGTAAATTTCTCGGGTATAGTTACGCCTGTTGGCGCTTCAAACAATATTCTCGCCTTACATATATAGACAGGTTTTTCAAAAGACAACGCAGCATTTACTACGCTGACTATAATAACTATGGGGGAAAGAAAAAGCCATGGATGTTTAATAATGAATTTTATTGTATTTATTGATATTAATCCGCCTTCTTGTTTCATAAATTTATTTTTTGGCTTGTTAGCTTATATAATTTTTCAGTATAGCAAAACGCCTATCTTCTTGCAATAGCGTTATCGTTTTAAATTAACCCGTTTATATTGTTAATCTCTTTTTAACAATGTAACTTTATATCCTTCTTTTATATCATTTATGGTGTATCTATAATTTACATCATCTATAAAGGCTGCCGCCACTCTATAGCGCACGCTCATAACCTCTGCCCGGGCTACTTCCTGTTCTCCTATATAAACCCTTAAATAGTCTCCCTCTTTTATATTGTCTTTGGCCCCCAGGTTTACAACTATCAGGCTATTTTGGTGGTCAAACGATAATATTACTCCTTTTTTCTCTTCAGGCTGCACAAACACAGCTGCCTGCTGGGCCTGCGAGGAAGGTGTTGCCGTGGCTGTTTTCTTTGTAACCACAATTGGTTCCAGTTCAACGGCTTTTCCTGTTTGTGCCAATTCAATATTATTCATGGCTTCCTCTAATATTTTTTTTATTTTATCGTCTTTTTCTTTCGCCATTGCTTCTTTGATGCGCTGCAACAACGGGCTGTTTTCAAAAGCGTTTATCTTGTTTTTTAAGTTTGCGTTTTTCTTCACTCCCTCTTCTAATTGCTTGCTGTATAGGCTAAGCAGCTGGTCGTTTTCCGCTTTAAGCTGATTTAATTGGATTTGCAGCGTTTTCTTTTCTTCCTCAAAAGCATTCATCGAGGTGGTTTTCGTGTTAACCATTTCCTGGAGAGAACTAAGTTTTTCTTTTAAATCTAAATTATCTTTTATTAAAGTTGCCTTTTTACCTTGAAATTCAGATTCAGCATTTTTAATCTTTTTTAGCGAAGAAATTGCAAAAGCTACACAACTTAATGTTACTATTATCAACACGGCTGTCATCAATATGTTTTTCTTAAACATGCCTGCTATTTGACTCCTTTTATTTTGTTTGCTCTCTCATCCCGGGCAGAAATCTCCCGCGGAAGAATTCAAAGTATTGGTCTTTAGCCCTGCCTTTAATCCGTTTGATTCCCGCTGCCCATAAATCCCATTCGCGTATCTGAAATATAACAAAAAGAAACGGGTCGCTAAAAATACGATTGGCATAATCAGGAGCTGCCATGCCCTGTAAAACTATATTGCCGTCAGTTATATCTACTTTTTCCAATTCAAAAGGGACGTGGCCGTCTTTAAGTACTTCCAGGCAGCGCAGGGCTACTTTATTCATTCTGTCTACTGGAAATTTTTTTCCGTCTAAATAAACACTCTCAAAATGAATAAAAGGAATTTTACTTTTCTGGTCAATATTTAATGTAAAACGCCCGGTTACAGAAATTTCTTTTGCTTTATCCATATCAATGGGGTCGCCCGTGCGGCCTAAATTTATTTGGCTTTCAAACTCAATGTCTCCCTTGTCCGTGAAATGCAATTCCATGCCCCTTAGGTCAAAAAGAAACTCATTGTTTACCAGCCAGGGAAATTCCATGTATAAAAGCCTGTTTAGCGCTACTTGCACGTCTCTTTCTTTATAAGACATGCGGAATCTCTGTTTTTTATAAGTAAGCTGGCCCAGGGTTCTTACCGAGCGTTCAAAATCAAGTTTTGAATCTTTGACGGTTTCCAAAAGTTTAAAGCTGGCATAGAAACATTCTCTGGTAAAAAAATCAAGGAATAAACTTTCGGTATCATCGCTCGGCACCGGAGAAAAATCGCTTTCCGGAAATTTTTCTTTAATATTATTGTATAGTTTTTTTTGTTCAGCGGTATCAGCAATATCAACTATAGTCAAGTCTCCTTCAAATAAATCCTTTGACGACCTGCTTAAGCGCGTAAGCATCCTTCTTGAACCATAGCCTTCAAGGGTTATTCTTCCTCTTTCCATAGAAAGATTTGTTGGGATAAGAGGGAAGTTTTTACGCACTATTATCTCTATACCAGTTAAAGTATTATTAACTAACACTGGCAATATAGGTATTTTTTGCAAAATAGCTTTTGTTACTACGAGCCGCAAGCCTCCTTCTTTAGGCAACTCCAAATGCCCTTCTGACTGGCCATGCACATCAAATTTTCCCATGGTTAAATCGCCCTCGTAGGTAAATTTTCCTTTTGGAAAAGTCCAGCTTGAACCTTTTATATCTACGTAGATGTTTCCGACGGTATCCGGCAATTCCTGTCTTATCCATCTGGCAAAGCCTTTATTAAATTGGCTCTCTTCAAAAACCAGGACGAATTTAGATATCTCTCCTGCGTAGCCCGTGAGAGCAAGCAGGCCTCCGGCCCTCCAGGTTATTACTCTTGTTGCGCGCGGAGCAAGATAGGTAAGAAACATTCCTATAGGATTTTTTGGAGACAAATATTTCGCGTATGGGCTGTTAGAATATTCTTTGCTCAAACGGCCAAACAATTCCTGCGCTTTTGCGTCGTCATTTAAATCATACATATAAGAAGCTGCGGCCTGGAAAAGGCAGAGAGAAGCAACGGGGTCGCCTTTGTAATCATTAGCTAATTTAACATATAAATCAATGGCTTCCTGAAAACGGCCTTGTTTATGAAGAAGGTCGGCTAATTGATAGCGGGCATCCATGGCAAGCGGCGAGCCGGGCTTAGCTTCGGCAAGTATTTTTCTAAACTCTTCCGCGCTTACACCCATTTTTTTCTCTTCTTTATTTACCCAGGCAGAATTGAAACGCGATTTTTGGCCAAGCTCGCTGTTGGGGTTAACCGAAACCGCTCTTTTAAAAAATTTCTGCGCCTCTTCCATATCCAACAATTGAAGGTTTACTGTTCCTAGCTGATACAAAACCTTTTGTTTTTCCTCATTGTCAGTTTCTTTTAATTCGGTTAATTTAGCAAGCAAGGTGCTTTCCTGCTTTATGAATTTATCTCTTTGCTGCAAGTTAACCAGCAGCATGCGCGCTATATAGGCCTCCTTTTTTCCGGCTTGCGCGCGCATTACTTCTTTATATAAATTCTGAGCTTTTCCGTAATTTTTTAAACGCTGGTAAACATTAGCCAATCTTATTTTAATTATCGGCGTTTGGGCGGAAGAGGAATATTTTTTTATAAATTGTTCATATTTGGCTAACGCGTCGCTTAGCTTGCCCTCATTTTCAAGTTGTTGGGCTTGAGCAAGAAGTTTTTCGTCTATTTTCTCAGAAACCTCTTCTCCCTTGGGGCCAAAAAATGCGCGGATGCGGTTTGTAAGGTCTGTAAAAAATTGTTTTATTTGCCTGTTGGCGTTGTCTAAAAAGACTAACCACCATCCGCGGCTTTTTTGTTTCTCGTCAATAACGGTGTTAAGAGATATTTTCATGTTATCAATAACTTTATAATTTTTACCCTGCGTAATGGCGTTACGGACATATTCAAGGTTGCCCACGTTAACGTTATTCATTTTTTCTGCAGTAACTTCATTCATTATGGCTTGGTTTAGAAGAAGGTCTACGCCGTTTAAATCACTTGGCGCATAGGCAAGCGCAGTTTGATCAAGAGAGAATTTAAGTGTTTCCAGAGAGTTATCTATAAGAAAGGTATTATAAAAAATAAAGAATCCGGTGAGGAATAAAAATACGATAAGAACTTTACGAAACCGGCCGAAGAGGCCTGTAAAAAAATTTACTTTTTTTTCTGCGTTTTGCATTTTACAGACAAAAATGGTGTTTTAAAATTTTTTGGGATAGCTTTTGGATTAATCTAAAAGTTGCGTTAAGAAAATTTTAACATATTGGCCGGGGAAATGCAAAGCCCTTTAAATTCTTTGCTTTTTTTGAAGAAAACAGTATCAAAAGTGCATGGACAGTTATAATTTATTTAACAATATTTTCCGATTCTTCCCGGTGATTAGAAAATTCATGGAGTGTGTAACAAAATTTTTTATTTTTTGAAATCTTAATGCCTTCGCCTATGGGTTTAAGGCCGGCAAATTTCATATCGTAATCAACCATTATTTTGACAAGCTCTTCAAAGGCAACCCTTGGACTCCATCTTAATTCACGCTTGGCCTTAGTGATGTCTGCCTTAAGGTAGCATACTTCTGTAGGCCTGAAATACCGCGGATCTATTTCTACCAAAATATCGCCCGCTTTAATGTTTCTGCGCCATATTGCACTAATTTTTTTAACTATTCCTTTCTTTGCCAATCCTTCCCCGCGCCACTTTATTTGTATACCGGCGTAATTAAAAGCCCTCTCCACGAATTCTTTAACTGAATGCGCTTGGCCTGTGCCTATAACATAATCTTCCGGGGCGTTTTGCTGCAGCATAAGCCACATCGCCTCAACATATTCAGGCGCAAAGCCCCAATCCCGCTTTGCATCTAAATTTCCTAAATATAATTTTCGCTGGCTGCCTTTTAGAATATTTGCGATAGCTTTTGTGATTTTTCTTGTTACGAAAGTTTCGCCGCGGCGCGGGCTTTCGTGATTAAAAAGTATGCCGTTAGAAGCAAACATATCGTAAGATTCTCTATAGTTGACAGTCATCCAATAAGCATATACTTTTGCTATAGCGTAGGGGCTGCTTGGATAAAATGGCGTTTTCTCATTCTGGGAAGAATAAGCAGATTGCCCGAACATTTCCGACGAAGAAGCCTGATAAAATTTTGCCTTTATACGTGATGCCCTGACAGCTTCCAAAATACGTGTTACACCTAAGGCAGATACATCGCCCGTATATTGGGGCATATCAAAACTAACCCTTACATGCGATTGCGCTCCTAAATTGTATATTTCATTGGGTTTTATTTTTAATATAAGGCTGTTTAAGCTGCTCTGGTCAGATAAATCCCCATAATGAAGAAATAGTTTTGCTTTTGGAGAATGCGGGTCAATATAAATGTGTTCTATGCGCTGGGTATTAAAAGTGCTGGAGCGCCTGATAAGGCCGTGGACTTCGTAGCCTTTGTGTAACAGAAATTCAGCCAAATAAGAACCGTCCTGCCCTGTTATTCCGGTAATAAGTGCTTTTTTGATTACTCCTCCTTCCTTTGGCTGCGGCGCAAGCAGAAAAACTTAAATTTAGTTTAGCCAAAGCTTTTTATTTATCAATAAGTTCGCGTTGCAAAAGCAAATTGCCGTAAACCCAAAAAACATTCATAGGCGCCGGCATGACGGCTATGGCCGGTTGAATAATTACTTAGCGCCCTTAGTATTTAAAACGATAAAGGCTGTTTTAAGCATTATTTTAAAATCAAGCCACAAAGACCAGTTATCTATGTATTTTAAATCAAGCTCCGCCCATTTGTCAAAATTGGTGATTAAACTTCTTCCGGAAACCTGCACGAGACCAGTTATGCCGGGGCGCATGCTAATGCGCCTGCGCTGCCAGCCCTTATACATAGCAACCTCTTCCGGAAGCGGCGGACGCGGCCCCACCAGGCTCATGTCGCCTTTTAAAACATTCCAAAATTGCGGTATTTCGTCTATGCTCAGCTTACGCAATACCTTACCCACAGGAGTAATCCTAGGGTCTTCCGCAAGCTTAAAAGCCGGGCCTTTAACAATATTCATCTTGCTTAATTCATCTTTTAATTCCTCTGCATTGCTATACATCGTCCTTAATTTATATAAAGTGAAAATGCGTCCGTGAAGGGTTAAACGTTTTTGCTTAAAGATAACCGGGCCCGAAGAAGTTAGTTTTATTAAAATAGCGGAAATAAAAATTATAGGCAGACTTAGCACGCACAGTATAAATGCAAATATCCGGTCAAGAATCATTTTTATAAGTATTTGCCATGAAAATTTTGGCCCAGCCCTAAATACAAATATGGGTATTTCCAGAAACTCATCGGCGTCTGGTTTTGATATTTTAGTATTGAAAAGTTTTGCCGGCAGCCAAATTTCTTTTCCTTCCTCTTCGCAGTGGCCAATTATATGCGCCATGTCCTCGTAATAGCTGCCAATATAGGTAGTAATAAGGATGTTATCTATAGGGTACTTATGAAGCACTTCTTCAATATCGCTTAAACTGCCAATTATTTTTGCATCTTCAAATTTCTTCTCCTGAATTTCCTGCTTTGGCAGTAACACTCCAACCAGATTTAAACCCAGGGAGATGTTTTCTTTCAATTGCTTAACAACAGGCCGTATGCTGTCGGCAGTTCCTATAATAAGGATGTTGCGTAAGCCGGTGCCTTTTTTACGTAAATTTCGCAAGGAGTAAGTAACAAAAGATTCTTTTATAATTAAAAGCAGGCTCTCAATGACAATAAAACCGCCCACGATGAACCTGCTGACTATTTGCAGTTTAAAAATAAAAAGGACAGTAAAAATAATAAGAAATCCCTGAAAACTGGAAAAAAGGATTATTCTAATTTTTTCCCATAGCGTCCTTAACCTGTTTGTGGGATATAGGCCGTTTATGTTTAACAATAAAGGCCAAAGGATTACTACTATATAGGTAAGCCAATAGTAGTTACGTATATAGAAAGGGACATTGAAATTTCCGGTATCATTGTAAGTTTTAAGCCAAACCGATAAGAAGAAAGAAAAAACGGCTATAGCCACATCAATGGCTATGTTTAACCGCTTATAAATATAATTGGTGTTCCGTAACATAATTTACTTAAAGTTGCAATGAATAGTTACGCCCAGGCTAATGCGAAATGTTACTTAAAAGCACCTGCTCAAAGTTGTCAATAATATTTTCCATCTTTCTTTCTTCGCTGACAAAAGCATAAGCATTCCCGCCAAGGGTTTCGGCCAGATGCTTATCGGCTTTCAGCTGATAGATTGCCGCAACCAAAGCGTCGCTGTTACCTGCCGGAATAACTAAACCAAAATTGCGCTTTCGTGCCAGCCTTGCTATATCGCAATCATCGCTTGAGGCTATAATAACCGGCTTTTTGGCTGCTGCCGGGCCAAACAACTTAGACGGCATTACCACATCTTTTATTTTTGCGCTTTGCGTGATAAGCGCGCAATCACAGTTTGAAAAAATTTCTTTGATAATTTCTTTCGGCTGGCTGGACAAAAGTATGACATTATTTAAATTGTGCTCTTTAATAAAGGCTTCAACCGATGTTCGTTTAGCGCCTCTTCCTACTAAAATTAATTTTATTTGCGTATCGTTCAGTAATTTTTCTGCAGCTTCCAGGATAATTACCATGTCCTGCTTAGCGCCCATATTCCCAGCATGTAAAACAACAAATTTATCATTTAATCCGTGTGCGCAGGAAAAATTATTTGTTTTGCTTATTTTATCCATTTTATCAAGGCTGGCCCAATTATATAAAAGAATTACTTTACTCGGGTTAAAACCTTTTTCAATAATTCTTTCTCTCATCCCCTCGCCGATAGTAGAAATAAATTTTGCTTTCTTGTAAATGAATCTTTCTATTGTGTGCAGCAGCGTTATCAGGGTTTTTCCTTTTATCATGCCCAGCTCTATTGCTGTGTCCGGCTGCAAATCCTGTATATGCACAACAAAAGGGGCTTTTTTCAGCTTTGAAAAAATATACGCGTTTAAACCCAGCGCAAGCGGCGGTGTAATACAAAAAATTATATCATACCTTGAATTTATACACAACAACCTCAAGCATTGCGTGCAGAAAAAGCTCATTTCATGAAAAATACGTTTAAACACATTGGGTTTTTTTGGTTTATAGAGGCCGGTGCGATATATGGTTACCCCGTTGTATTTTTCTTTCGCAAAAAGGGAGTAGGGTTTAAGGTTACACTCTTTGTACCAGCCGGAAAATTCCTCTCCGAAAGGATAATACGGGAAACCGGTAAAAACATCTATGGTGTGCCCCTTGGCAGCCAAATACTCGCACATTTCAGCGGTATAAGCGCCGATGCCGGTAATTTCGGGGTAATAATTAATTCCTAAAACGGCAATTTTCATTTATTTTTGCATAACCCCTCTCTGAAGGTAACTATATCGGTTAAGTTTTTGAATTCCGGCCTAAATACAATTTTCTAAGTTCGTATTCTTTGCAGACACAGAGAAATTCATAAAATGCGTGCAGCCTTGCAAAGTAATACCCTTCTTTACCGTCAAGAAAGCCGCGCTGCAGGATATAAACATAAATGAACCTCAGGGTTGGCCTGAACGGAAGGTGCTTTGAGAGAATTTTCAGTTTGCGGCGTAAGTTAAATTCTTTAGAAGCAAAAGGTTGAGTTATATTATTAAGGCTACGGCTCAACTCAACTTTAGCTTCCCAATTTGAATAACGGTTATGTTTTGTGACAAACGCTTCCACCGTAGGAAATGCATAATGGTCAAGCCGGCTTAAAAGATAACCTGCTTTTCCGTTAAGCACGACATGTTCGTGAATTTCCACGTCCCCTGAATCTGTTTGTGCATCGGTAATTTTTTCGTAACGCCCGAGTTTGTGTTTAAAAAGCCTCAGGTTCCAATTAGGATAATAGGCGTGCTTTAACCATTTACCCATAAACAAGAAACGCCTGTTTATAAAATACCCGTCAAAGCCGCGAGTGTTTGTTGTGCATATTTCCATTATTTCTTTTTCTGCATCCGAAGAAAAAACTTCGTCAGCGTCCAAAAATAATACCCATTCATGGGAAAACTTGATATTTTCCAAAGCCCAATTTTTTTTCTTCGGGTAGCCCCCTTTGTAATCAAACTGGGCTATTTTGGCTCCATGCAATTTAACGATATCAGTGGTGCCATCAAGGCTCTTAGAATCAACGACATAAATTTCCTCTGCCCAGGATACTGATTTTAAACATCTCGGAAGATTCGGCGCTTCATTTAATACCGGAACAACAATTGTTACAGGCACCTTCATGCTATATTTATTTCCTTTTTCTTATAACTCTTACGGGATTGCCGGCTGCCACAGCAAAATCCTCTATATCATTTGTCACAACTGAGCAAGCTCCGATTAAAGCGCTTTTACCGATAGAAACAGCCGGCATAACGAAAGTTCTTGCGCCGACGAAAGCATCTTCTCCAATAGTTATTTTTGCCGTCATCAAGGGCCTTTCCGGAACTGAGAAATCATGCGTGCCGGTGCACAAATATGCCTCCTGGGCGACAATTGCCCTGGCTTTGACTTCAATTACCCCCAAGGAATACAAAGAAGTCCTGTCGCCGATTGCAGCCTTATCGTGCAGAATAATATTCCAAGGTATTTGGATTCTGGCGTGCTGATGCACAAAAGGCGTGCCTTCAATTTTAGCTCCGAAAGCCCTCAGCCAAAACAATCTCCATGGGTTAAACGGCTTTGGCGACCAGGCACAAAATAAAAACCAGCACACATCCCACAACAATAGCGCGATCCGGGCTTTAAGCGGCCAAGGAGAACCAAAAGTAAAACTTTGCGTATAAATATGAAATTTCTTTTTATCCATACCTGCTCCTACATAAACAGTGTCTTTATTTAGTAAAGCCTCAAAATCATCTAAATATCTGCCTGCTATCCTGTCTAAATTAAACTCCTGCGCTTTATTATAACTGTTTTGAGCTACCTGGCAAAGTTTTTCTTCCTGTTCCATGATTTTTTTTATTTTTTCTGAAAGAGTAACTGCGGGATTATGCCTACGATGATTAAAAATAAATCCGGTCTTATCGTTCTCTATATAATCCCTAAAGCAATCCAAATCTGAAACCAGAACCGGGCATCCCTGCCCCATAGCCTCCAAGGGAGCTACGGGAAGTGCCTCGCCTTTTTCGGCTAAAGAAGGATAAATGAATAATGAAGTGCCCAGATAATATCGCGTTAGTTCTTCTTCTGAAAATATTGGCCCTATCCAATCTATGAATTGTCTGATGCTCGCGGCTTGTTTTTGCAGTTGCATAAAATAACCCTCCCCTCCGCCGCCTAATTTTATTTCCCAAGGACCGACAATAATCAATCTACAACCTTTAATACCCGACTCGATTATGAGCTTAAAGGCCTCTATTAAAAGATCGAGCCCCTTCTCGGGATGAATCCTGCCCACATAGAGAATATATTTTTCCGCACCGGAAAGCCGCTTTGCTTCTAGATTAGCTCTTTCTTTCGCAAAGTAAGGAATCACGCATACTTTATCTTTGCTCCAAGGTTCCTGTCTTACAATTTCCCGGGCAATCGCCACGGAAGGCGCCTGTAACCTTGATGCACAATGGTAAAGTTTGAGCTGCCCCCTAGGATAGCGCGAGACATGTACGTAGATTTTGCCAAATTTGGGATTACACGCCAACAAAGGAAGCCAAAAAGTATTCGAAACCAAAATATCCGCTTCAGGCAATTCTTTTAATACTCTTAAAGTATATAAAAAATCGAGTAACTTGAGTAAAGTTAAATTATTTACTGCGTTAAAACCCGCAACCCGTTTATAACTGACACCATCTATAACCTCCTCACGAGGAAGATTTTCATAAGCGCGGCTGACATGCACTACTTTATGCCCGCGCGAAGCAAATTCTTTGCCGAGGGCAAACCATTCTTTCTCAACAGCCCCGCCTAAAAGCGGCGGAATCGGAAAAAACGCTCCCTGAACAATAGTTATTCTCATTTACCCTCCTCCATTACCCCATTTTCGCGCATAGTGGCAATTAATTTCTTCGCGACATTTTTAACATCAAAATTTTCCAAAAAACAAGCCCTTGCTCTTATTTTCATGGCAGATTTTTCTTCCGGAGAAAGCCTTAACCAGCCCTCTAACAACTTAACCACCCCTTCTATGTTGTCGTCAGAAACTATCCCCGCATTGTATTGCGCAACTATATCCCAGATATTTACCTTGTTGGTAATTAACACCGGAACCCCGCAGCCTAAAGATTCGGCGACTGCTACGCCGAAATTTTCCTGATGTGAAGGCAGGATAAAAATTTCTGCCGCCTGAAATGCGCCCCATTTTGAATCGTTTAAGAGCATAGGCGCCCAGGAAATTTTATCGCCGATGCGCAGGCGTTCGCTTAATTTCCTTAAATTACGAAGGGATTTTTTATCCCCGGGGCCGGCGATTACGAGCCTTAGGGTTTCATCCAGCTGCGCCACCCTGGAAAAAGCCCTAATCAATAAATCGCAACCCTTTTTTGGATGAATCCGGCTTAAAAACAGTATAATCCTTTTATCCCTTAATTCTGGAAACTTTTCTAAAAATACAAGGCTGCAATCTTTGTCCTCTCTAGTAACAACGCTGACTCCATAAGACACAATTTCTTCTTTACATTTATAAAGCCAAAATGACTGCCGCGACAAAAGGCGCTCCTGGGGGCTTGTAAAAAAAACTGCGCGCGCATCCCTTAAAACCTTGTATTCTGCCCAGGGCCAATATAACCATTTCTTAAGATGTTTTAGCGGATAGGCTTTTTTAAACCAGGGGTCAAGCATGCCGTGCGTAAAAACAAAATAAGGTTTGCCTGTGCGCCTTAATACAAGCCAAACGGCAAAACTGCAATAACGCCATATTCCATGGACTATTACCACATCAAACTCTGGAGTATGCTGTTTAAGCCAGGGAATTAATTTCGGAGAAAAACAATAGGCTTTTGTGATATACGGCCCTAAAGCGTGGACATTAACTTTTACATCTTTAAGCCAGGGCGCGTCCGGCGGGTCCAGGGTTACGATTTCCGCGGTGTTGCCCAGCTGATTAAAAGAAAAGGCTATGCGTTTAGCCTGTTCTGCCGGGCCGCCCCCTTGGGGATCAAGGGAATTAATAACTTGAAGTATGTGCATTGATAACCTCTTTATAAACTGCCAGATACGCGTTTAACATTTTATCCGTAGAAAATTTTTGCGCGTTGATAAAACCTTTTTTCTCCATTGCGCTGATTTTATTTTCATCGTTTAGGCTGTTACGTATAACCGAAGCGCATTCTTGCGGGTTGCGCGGCTCAATATAAACCGCTGCATCAGAGCCTGTTTCTGTCATAGGCGGCCGGTTGGTAGTAAATACCGGGCAGCCGCAAGCCTGGGCTTCAATAATAGGCCATCCGAATCCTTCGTAAAGAGACGGATAAACCAATGCCTTTGCTCCGGAATAAAGGGCGCATAGGGTGTTGCTATCGGGATAAATTATCTCGTGGACTTTTTCTTTAAGGTTATATTTTTTTATTAATAAACGCATTTGCTTTGTCCAGGCTGCGCCAGAAAAAATAAGATGCGTATCAGAAAATTCCGGAAAAGAGATAAGAGCCTTAAATATCTCAAGAACACCTGCGCGGTTTTTATACCACTGATTGCCTCCGACATGCAGGATAAATTGGCTATCAGGATTAAGTTTTAGACGCAATAGATATTCCTTAACTTTTTCTTTTTCTATCACCGAGTATGGGTAGTTTAAAGCGTCTGCTATAACCGAAACTTTTTCAGGTTCAAGTTTGCTGATACGCAATAAATCTGATTTTGTTGTTTCGGAAACGCAAGCAACTCTTTTTGCGTTGTTCAGGCCGGAAAGTATAAGTTTTTGAAAAATTTTACCGGCGAAATGCGTACGGTTTTCGGGAAACTCGCCTAAAGCGCTTCTTATTGCTAGTAAATCGTGGCAGGTAACAAGGTGCGGCTTACTTTTTAGATAGCCTGTATAAAAAGCGTTTGAGTGGTCGCAGATATGCACAACCTCTGCCCAAAGCAAATTCCTGCGCAGGACAAATGGAAAAATAAAAAATTTATCCAGATACCCCAGCCACTTACTTAAAGCTTTGCCAAAAAAACCTATCTTTCCAAAAAAAGGCTCAGGCCGGATAAGACGGACATCGTGGCCGCTTTTTCTTAATTCTTTTTCAAGCAGCGCAGAAAAAAGCTGCATGCTTTTTTGCTGGTCTAAAATATAATTACCGAGTATTAATATTTTCATTGTTTTCGGCATCTTCCTTGGAAACTCTGGCTGCTGCGAGGCATAAACCGCCGCCTAATACTGCGAAGCCAAGAATATTGGCTTGCCCAATTTGCCCGAACAATACAGAAGTCCCGCAGGATGCAAAAATAAGAAGCGGCAAGATGTTTAAGCTGGCAAGGCACTTATAACTTTCCTTAAACAAATAGAAAGTTAATGCCATTCTGAGTAGAATATACAGCATGCCGAGGACCAATCCGCCCTCATATAAATTTCTGGACCACTCATCCTCTACAAAAGTTTTGCCTCTTTTGGTGGTCATCAAAACAGAGCCTACGTTGGTGCCTGTCCCTAAACCATAACCAAAAATAGGGTATTCAAAATATTGGCTGACAGCCTGGGTAAGCCCGCCTAATATCCGGTCTTTAATTCCGCGCTCTATGCCGCCTGCTTCGCTAAAACGCTTGGAGAGCACCCTTACGCCTTCATTAACGATACCCAGCGAAGAAACAAAAATGACCAATATAAAAATAATAATCAAAAATTTTAAAACAAGGTTGGTCAGACTGGGCCTGCTAAAAAAGATAAATAACGTTGCTGCGCATACTATAATAACGCTAACTACAAGCCCGCGGTTTCCGGAAACAGACATAGCGATAAGAACGCTTACGCTGGAAGCAAGAACCAGTGATGTGCTGTAAAGATTTCTCTTAAACAAACTATATAGAAGGAATACAGTAACGAACGGAAAAAATAATGTTGGGCCCGTGCTAAAACTGAAGCTCCCGGGAGGCCTTCCCTTGCCAAGAGCTGAACTAAGCTGGTCGTATTCTCCTGTTAAGCTCCGGTTCCAGAAGCTATCGCGGCCGGAGTTAAATTGCATAACCATGATGAATGCTACGGGTATTGAAAAAATCAAAATCCATCTGCCTATTTTTTTCACGTCTTCTATATTGAAGACTTTTGGGATTAAAAAAATGAGCGGCAAGTGTAAAAAATTAGTCCGCCAGCCGTAGAGAGAAACCAAAAGATTGCTTACGGGGGAAGTGAGGCTCACTAGAAATGATATAATTCCGAGAAAGATGATAACCTGCATAAATTTATTGTTGGGGAAAACCCCGGATTTAATCGCCAGTAGATAAATCCAAAGCACAAAAGGGTCTCTAATGAGTAAAAGCGGCTCACGTATGCTGTAAAGAAGCCACCTCCTTATAGCTCCTTCAAAAATAAGCAGGAAAACATAAATCCAAATAAGCTGTTTTATTTTATTTATGCCAAGCTCTTCGCTTTTAGTCATATTTTACCTCACGGCTTCAATAATATTACGGTGATACTGTTCCCAATTACAGGAAGCTGCTTTCTTTGCCGCTTCCTGGCCCATAGAGATAAGCAAATCCCGCTTGTTATAGAGCAACTCAAGTTTATCAGCGATTGCTTCGCTTGAACGTATTGGCACGATAAAGCCGTCAGCGCCGTCATGAATAATGTCGGGACCGCAGGTATTCGGCGTAGTAATCACAGGCAAGCCTTGCGACATTGCTTCCACTATAACAAGGCCAAACCCCTCAAATAAAGAAGGCAGCACCAGGCAATCATTCTGCCGCATTAAGTCTAATATTTCTTGGTGCGGCAGGGAAGGAATCCAATTGCAAGCGGAAAGCGCTTTGCTGAGAGCTGCGCATTTAACTAAAGGCTTTCTGCCGACCAGAGTTAAATCTATTTTTTGCGTGCCTAATTTTGCGGCTGCTTCAAATAAATATGAAATGCCTTTGCGCTGGGTTAATGCTCCGACGTAAATTACCTTAAGCTTCTCCCTGGCTGAAGATTTTGTTGTTTGGCTAACGCGCGGCGCCGGCCCGCCTAAGGGGATAACTTTTATCCCGGCTTTTATTTCCGGAGCTTTTTTCAGCGTATCTTTAGCGAAGCTGCTGGCAACAATTATTGTATCGGCCAGCCTTAACTCCTCGTCTTTACGGGCAAGCTTTCTTTCGCTGTCGCTTAGCCCCTTAAGGGTTGGGGCCCATTCGGGGTTGCGCTCGGCTTCTTCCCGGTATATTTCCTGCGCCGGACGGAAATAGCCTATGGGTAATTCATAAATGCACTTTAGCCCAAGCGCGTGTGCGCGCTTAAATGTTTCAAGCGCGCAATCCTCGTAGGCATAGGCTGCTTTTATTCCGGAAATTGAGTCAAGGCGTTTCGCTGTTTTTAAATCAAGGCTTCTATAAACACTGTCAATGCTTAGCGGCGCGTTTTCCCGGGTTGTAAGAAAATTAAGTTTGAATTGCGAAGCGATTAACCTTGCCGTTTCTCTTAAAGGAAATGTCCTGGTAAGCGCAAAAACTTCCGGCGGCAAAGAGCGCCTGAACAATAACCTGCGCATAGAATGGGGAATAAAATTATTCAGCCGCGATTTCTTATCCCAGGAAATGCAAGTATCAAATTCGGCAAGCAGGCCTGCCCTTGCCAAGGCCAGCGCTGCATTGCGCACGTTTTCATTTCCCGTAGGATGGCTTAAAATAATCATTGTTTAGATATTTTTCTAAAAATCGCCAGATATCTTTCTGTAGTAGCGTCTACAGTATGCTGCGCCAAATGCGCTGCGGCATTTTCCCGGTATGACGCAAGGAGTTTATCATCAGAAAGCAATTCCCTAAGCCTGTCAGCCAGCGCTTTTTTATCGCCATTAGGAAAAGTTGTACCGCAAGGCCCGATGCTTACGGCAAGCCCTCCTCCTTGCGAACCAACCACAACGCAGCCACAGGCAATTGCCTCCATAGCTACCCCTCCGGAGGGTTCATTCCATAGAGAAGGCACAACCAAAATCTTATGTTCGTTAAGAAACTCAGCTAACTCGGAGCCTTTTTTTACGCCGGAAAAAACTACCTGCCTTTCAAGCGATAAATCTTTTACAAGTTTCTGTAAATTATTTTTTTCCGGTCCGTCTCCGATAATTGTGAGATGGGGAGTTTGGCCGCACTCAGCAAGCAGCTTAAGCGCGCGTAGCAAAATATCCACCCCTTTGTCTGTCACCAATCTTCCCACAAAGGCGAGTTCTTTTTGCCTCGCGATTTCTTTTCTTTGATAAAATATACTGTCATCATAGGGGTGCAAAATTATTTCGCAGGAAACGCCTAAATCATCTGCAACAGCCTGGCTCACTGCAATATTAGTTGCGAATTTTATTGCGAAACGTTTAAAATAATTATTCAAACCGATTGCGCCGTTTGGCTTTCTAAACCAGGTTTGATGAATTATTGCCCATGGCCTGCGGATAAACAAAAGCGGCCAGGCAAGGTTAAGGCTTATATTATTATGGAAAACAATGTTGCTCCAGGATACCAAACTCAATAATTTAGCCGGATGAGGCCGGCGGATGACCTCAAAAGGAAAATTTTTATCTTCCTTGTCGGCTAAAGCAGCTGTTACCAATTTTACCTCATGGCCTTTTTTTGCGAAACCCGCGGCAAGCAATTCCGCAGCTGACTCTATGCCGCCCACGCTTGGATAAAATGCATACGAACAAAAGAGTATTTTCATAAGTAAGCTTATGTTCTATATTTTTTTAGAATATCGGAAAAAACCTGCGCGTGCACCGAAAGTTTATGCTGCTTATACCACTTATAAGCGTTATCTGCGATTGCCTGAGCATTAATTAAATCCAAAGTTTCTCTGCTGTCTATATGCCAGTAATTTTCCCCTGCTTTTAAGCCGTCAACTTCTTCTTTGCTTGAGCCGGCATTTATCGGCAACAATCCATGGGCGCAATAAGCTGCGAAGATGCCTGATTTACCCAGAAAATATGGATGATAACTAAGAAACCCAGCGAGAGACTCTGACATAATAGCGCTTGCCTTGTCGGCAGTTAACATGCCCATAGGCTTAATTGCTACGCCTTCTATCGCTGGAGGATTAAAATCCTTGATTGGCCCGATATCAAATAATTCTTTAATTCCTAATGCCTTGCAGGCGCAAGAAAGTTTTTTGAAACATTCTATATATACACGCTTGCGGTTTGCTTCGCTTCCGAACACAACCATGCAAGGCTTACGTTGAGAAAGCAATGATATTTTTAAGGGTTCGCCGATATTGGAAAAAACCGGCAGCGCCGGGATGTTTATGTGTTTGCCTTTGCTTAGTTGGGATATCCTATCGGCATAACTCTTTTTACTTGTTACACAAGAATCACTCAACTCTATCAGGCGGCTAGCCAGTTTTTTTTGTAAAGGCGAAAGCCAGAATGCGCTGCTATAAACAGGCCCGGTAGCATAAAGCTCGTGGAATACAGTTATCAGCTTTCTGTCGGGAGTTTTCTTTTTCCACTCACTAAGCGCTTCCAATAGCCAGAATGGACAGCCGCGTTTAGCATAGCCGTATCCGACGTAATGTAAAATTACCGGCGCAGGATTTGCATTTAATTCTGCAATAAGCTTTGCCTTATCCCTTTTAATTTTTTTTACAGGGTAAGCCTCTGTAGCCGCTGGCTCCCAGGCGCTATCGGTAACTATAAAATCGGTATCCACTCCATGCTCTTTTCTTAAGGCTTCTGCGACGCAAAACGCATAGTCTCCCAAACCATTAATTACAGGGGGAAGTGACGGAACGATTTGTATTGTTCTCATAGAAATATTACCGCCTGGCAGCTACACGATTTATCGCAGAAGCTATTTTTAAATCCACTTTTCTCCAAAACAGCTGCCACTTTGAAAAAAACTGGATAGGGTATTGCGTGTATTTAAAATATTCTTTGTCTGCCCGTCTTAATGGCTGCCCTATTAAAGAATTTAGCGCCATTTTCTTATCCCACGGTTTAGGCAGCGAAATTGCGTGCGCCATCATAAATGACCCCGGAATAAACCCCATGCCTTCAGGGCCTACGGTAGATAAAGGATACTCTGTAATCATGGCTATAATGTTTAAAGCGTCCTGGTCTAAAGTCGTAAACATCCCGGAAGGGTTTAATTTACGGAGAGAGCCGGTATCCATACCTTGCTCACCTATTAGCGCCATAAGTTTTTCCCATTGTATTAAAAATCCGATATATTCGCGTTTTAAACCAACAAAACCTGAATTGAAATAGTTATTGAGTTTACTACGGATATAAAAACCCTTATTCTGGATAAAACGCTGCCATTCCTTGCGCCGCGGATGGTCTGCCGGCATAAAATAATTAACATCCTGGCACAATGCAACACCGCTCGCTGCCCACTTTGAGAAGAAATCCCAATTATAATTAACGGTAATATCCGGGTCAAAGTAAAAAAGCATCCCGCAATTAGCGTCAAGGTTATTAAATACCGAAAGCATCCATGTTGGTTTGTAATTGGCAAAATGCATTTGTGTATCAATTTCTACGAAGCGAATAATAAAATCCTGAGCCACTTCAACTTCTATCCATTTTTCTTTGCTCTTTTTGTTTGGTAGCCATGCTGGAAGCAAACCTCGGTAACCTGCCCAAATAATGCCGCGGTAATTATGCACGTATAAAGAGTTTGCAAGCGCAGCCAAGCCATAATGATAATCCTTCTCAAAAAGAGTGCATATTGAAATATTTAATTTCTGGCCGGGCATTGCTTTGTCTCCTATTTTTTAAATAAACCGAAGGCAGCTGATATGGCTGCGTATAGAATATTTAATATATTAAACGGAAAAGCCTTCCAGGAAATAAAAAAAAGCCTTGCTGCGAACTTTGGGTCTTTTCTAAAACACATTCTGCCGGCATTGCTTAAAGTTTTGGAGGTAACAGCATGCCTGTATAGCCAGGGAATTTTATTCCACCCCACATGTTTTAAATATACCATACCTGCACTTTTTACTAGATTGGGGCTGTCTGCTGACATGGCTTCGTCATATTTACGGTAATAACACGTTTCTTTACCCGAATAAATTATTTTATAATTGCCTTCCGCTATTCTTATCCATAAGTCCAGATCTTCGCAGGCCTTCAGGTTTTTATTTTCATCAAAATACCCCATCAATGCAAATACCCTTTTTCTCACTACTGCGGATGAAGGCTGAATAATGTAGCCTCCTCCAAACAGTGATTTGGGGAATAATTCAAGGTGTTTTTTATCAGGCGCGCGCTTACCTATTATTTCTTTTGTTTTACCATCAAACAATATTGAACCGGAGTGGACTAGCCCGATTTCTTCCGATTTGAACAACGGCATAATTGATTCAAGATGGGTTGAATCCCAGTAATCATCAGCATCTAAAAATGCCAGGAATTCTCCATTGGCATTTAAAATTCCTGTATTCCTGGCTACAGGCAAGCCTTTATTTGTTTCGTGCTTAAAATAAAATACGGGATTATTGACCTGTTTCTTAAAAACGCTTACTATATCTTCCGCTGTGTCTTTTGAACCATCCTCAACAACAATAAGCTCCCACTCTTTATATGTCTGCGCAGCAATTGACTCTAGCGCCTGGGCAATATACTTGTTTGCGTTATATGCAGGTATGATAATACTTACTAATGCCATATTTTGTTAATTCCAGTATACAATATCCAAACAATATAATGAAAAGCTAAAGGATAAATTTTCCATGCTTTGGTAAATTCATTTAATGCTCCCTGCGGGTCTGTGCTTCTTATAAGGCGAGCATGGTTAAAAAGGCTTTTTGCATAATATTTTTTTCTTAACTGGCGAGGTAACTTTTCGGAATCCAAATATTTATGATAGAAATTTATTACATTCTCCGAAAGCAACAATGTATTATACATTATATTGGCTCCGTGTTTATTATAATAACACGTTACGTATCCTGAATAACGCATAGTAAAACCACACAAGAGCGCCCTTATCCAGTAGTCCCAGTCTTCTCCTATTAAAAATTTTTCGTCAAATTTGCCCACTGTTTCAACCAATTTCCTGGATAAGATTGCGCAGGAAGAAGTTTGTATAAAACTGCGCTTAAAAATTTCTATAAGGGTATTATTGATAATTTTATTATCCGGCTTAAAAGTATTTAAAATTTTTTCGCTGTTGCGGTCAAAAATATAAAATCCCGAATAACAAAAATCTGCGCCTTTTGTTAGCGTCGCGAGCCCTTTTTCTAAATGATTTTTCTCCCAGAAATCATCCGCATCCAAAAAGGCAACAAACTCGCCTTTTGCGTTTTTTAAACCAATATTGCGGCAAGCCGCCACTCCAAGGCGGATGTTATTCTTTATATATATTACCTTATTGGAAACCGCGGTTGTGAAATTATGGATAACCTGGCCGGTGCTATCTTTAGAAGCGTCATCTACAACGACAAGCTCCCAATCAGGAATTGTCTGTGCCTTTACGCTGTCAAGGGCTTTTGCAATCATGTGCCCTGACTGATATGTTGGTATTATAATAGTTATCTGTGCCATAAGTTAAACTTTTACCAAGCGCTTTATAGCCTTGGCTTTATATTAAACTGTAAAACTTTTCTTCTTTCTCACCTGGATATTAACCTGGCCAAGGTCAGCGCCCCGCCAAACAGGTGGGTTCCCTTGGCTGCTTAAAAATTTCGGCAATTATTTGGATTTCAATTTATTATTTAAATCCAATATCGGGTATCCGGCAAAGCTTAGCCAGCCTATACTGCGCCGCATGCCTTCGCTGAAGGTAACATCCGGTTGATATTTTAGAATTTTTTCTGCTTTTAGTATAGGCAGTTTATATGTTGATTGTTCTAACAGGCACATTTCTTCGCTGGGCCTAAAATTTACTTTCCCCGGAAGAGCCCATGCATTAGCCGTAACGGATTCTATCCGGGAATTTATTACGGCTTTTATTGTTTTTTTAAAACTTCCGGGAAGAAAATGCGCCGCGGCTTGAATAGGTTTAGCAGCAATCATTTTTTTTATTTTTTCAGAAAACGAGTGCTTAAAAATTGGCGGAGAAATTTTTAAAACTGCTTCCATATTAAATCCCAAAGCATCAACAATAGGTTCGTAGAATTCTTTCCACGTTATCTTTTCTTTATCCGTAACAAAAAATGCTTCTTTATCTGCTTCCGGGATTTCTATAGCTCTTTCTATTGCCTGAATTAAGTTATCCACATAAACACAATTACATATTCCGCTGCCGCCATTAACCAGATAGGCGGCATTCGCCAATAGCTCGTCAGCCACCTGGGCAACCCAGCGGCAACGCGGCCCGTAAACTATGCTTGGCCGCAGGAAAACAATTTCCACTTTCCCGTGTAGTCTTAACCGGCGTAAAGCTTTTTCTGCTTTTGCCTTTGCATTGCCGTATTCTCCTAGTTGCCTTTTGGGAAAAGGGCTCTCTTCAAAGATACCTTCAGGAATACTTTGGCCATAAACTGCCGCGCTGCTTAATACAATCATGCGCCTGACTCCTGCCAGCTGTGCGCCTTGGTAAATTGCGCTTGCCATTTTTATTATCTGCTGGCTATCGCCTATTGCCGCATGCACCACAGTGTCGCAACCGGAAAATGCCCTGCTTAATCTATTAGGGTCAAAATGATTACAGACTTTCCAGTCTAATTCAAGGCGGGCTAAAACCGCTAAGCTTGAATAATTTCTTACTACAGGAATTATTTCGGCATAGCCGCTTAAATGCAAACACTCAACTAACCGTAATCCGATAAACCCGCTGGCTCCGACAATAGCTATTTTTTTCATTAACTATATTTACTCCATTAAAGTTAAAAAATAATTTTCTTAAAGTGCAACAATCTCAACGATTCGCCTCATGCAATAACCGGGATACTTGCCTAAGATCTTGCCAGCGAATAGGCCTGTTGTTGATAAAATCTTCCCACCATTTTGCATCAATTGAACGTAAGCCGCATTCAGAAATCAATATATTTTCAAAACGGCGGCGAAAAACCCAAATCTTTTCAAGCGTCTTGTTTCTAATCATATCCGCAGCGGGGGGATTCTGAATAAAATAATTGACTGCATCCGCAATTGCCTCAGGTTTTGGCTCAACAATCGCTGTGTAATCTTTAGAGAAAAAAATATCCCTGCCGCCAATACTTGGCGTAGAAACAACCGGGAGCCCGGTCAACAAATATTGTATAGAAACATAGTTAGCTCCTTCTATTGCAGAAAGAATTAACCCTACTTTGGCTTTTCGGTAAATACCTGCCACTTCTGTCGGATTCAAACGGCGATATTTACTTGTCCAGAAAGAGCCGTTAGCCCAATAGGCATGAGCCAATTTATTACGCACGAGCTCACCGTAACTTTTGTTGAAACGCTCTTCCATAATGAATGTTATTACTGCCAGGCTTGAAACCGACTCGGCCAACTCTAACCTTTTATACCGGGCGAGTTGCGAATCAATAACAGCATCAAATTGCGCGGGGTTGCCTTTGTGGCGAGGGAAAAAAATATTTTCGTTCACAAAAGCATTTTCATTTAAAAACTCCGCGCGAATGCCGCTACCCTTGAGCAATTCTACTTCCCGTTCGGTATTTGCCATTACGATAAAACTGTGCCTTGGAAATAGTTTTTGCGCTTTTTTAATATTCGTAACCCGGTCATCCCTGGTTGCTTTATCTTCTAAAGACCAGCCTGCTCTATAGAAAATAGTTAAATCCATGTTTGATAATCTGGATTGCAGGAGGCGCCTAAGGTTAACAAGATTAGCACCTGTAAAAATAATCATTGGTTTTTCTGAAACAACCGAGACCATATCGTAGTTTCGCCAGGGAAGCTGCCTATATTTTTTGGCCAACCGATGAATCCAAAAAAGAATATCCGGCAAGCGCCTTTCTTTTAATAACCGGCCGAAACGGAATAAAATTTCATTTTTCATTTACTTTCTTCTCTCGCTTTATAAAGATTTATCGCTTGTGTTAATTCTTTTTCCGTCAACCACGGCATATGCATTAAACGGCGATTTTCATAGCAACGCTCTTTAAGGCGCAGGGAGGCTAAGCCCTCCTGGCCAGGAATGAATAATTTCTCTTGCCCGCGCATGGCGCGCACAACATTAATCAACTGTGCTATCAGGCTTTGCGGAGCAGTATCCTCAATGCCATATTCATATATGCCCTCTTCTTTTTTAATAAATTTCTGCAAACTGCCGTCTAATATATCCGACATACCGCTAAGTGTAATACTTAAACTATTAGCTTTATTAACATCCCAACTGACAATGCCTTTCTCAAATTTAAAAGTATAACTGTTTTGTGTTTGCCAGTCACGCGAAAGCTGCACTTTACCTTTTATGGAAGACGGGTAGTTAAGCTCAATAAGGCAGTTGGCTTCAAGCCCGCCCATAGCGTCATCTTGATAATTGAGCTCTATAGGCTCTCCCAGCCACCAGAACAAAAGGTCCAAAACATGCACTCCCAAATCATAAAGAACGCCGCCGGGAGTCATGGATTTTTTAAACAAAGAGTCAGAGGCAGCATTCCAGGAAAATTTTTCTCCTTCATGGATAGAAAAACTTATTAGTTTTCCCAAAGAGTTATTGCTGATAATTTCTTTAAGCGCGCGGGAAGAAGAGAAAAATCTCCTGAAAAGGCCGATTGCCAGAAGTTTTTTTTCTTTACCGGCGCACTCAACCATTGCTTGCGCTTCTGTTACATTTGCCGCCATTGGCTTCTCACAAAGGACTGCGGCTCCTTTTTTAAGGCAATAAATAACCTGTTCCTTATGCAGTGCCGGCGGGGAAGCAACAACCGCCAGACATAAATCATTAATCTCAGCTTCATTAAGGCTATTAACCGGCTTGGCTTGAGGAAATAATTTAGCCAAAGAAAATAAATTTTCAGCCGCTGGGTCAATTAAGGCCTTAACCTCTATATTTTCATTTTTTGCTATTGCTTTGATAGCCGGCGCATAATGAAATCTGCTTACTGCGCCGCAGCCAACAAGAATTATTGATAGGCAGTTGTTGTTTTTCATTTTACTTTCCCTGCAATTTTTTGTATATTGCTTTTAAAAACTTTTTAACCGGACAAGGAATTATAGATTTTATCATATTAAATATCTTTTCTTCAATTATAAATATTCTGTAGGCGGCTTCTCTAAAAAACAAAGATAATGTTTCAATCGTATTCAGATTTACAAGAATAACTAATTTTTCGGCTCCAAAACATTTTAATAATACATTGTTAAATTTCCAGCCGATAGCCTCTTTAATGGCGCTTATAGTAATATTGCTCCAATTGAATACAAAACCGCGATAATTACTATCCCCATCCCAACTGCCTTTTTTTCCAAAAGAATCAAAATCGTCAATTACTATTATGTCTTTATATTTTCTCGCCCTAAGAGCTCTTAATTCCCTAACCAGGGATACTTCTTCCGGGCCGTAAGAAGTATCCGGTCCGGAATAATGAGCGTCTAACCAAAAAAGCTGGCTCTTTAATGGTGGGGCACAATTTATCCAAGCCTTGCGCGCTATCGCACCAATGGCAATGGACATGCTCTTGCTCTCTAAATTTTTCTGCTGCCCTTTTATACAATTCTTCATTTAATTCAAAAGTATGAATTACCTCAAACAACGTTGATACTGATGAAATTGTATCTCCCTTAAAAGTCCCTGTCTCTATAAATACCTTAGGCAATTCTTTGATGCGGCACCTTTGACAGAGAACATCAATATAATCTTTTGTCATTTTACTCATAAATGGCCACTAATATTTGCCGCCTTAATAATTGAGATAATAAATTTGTTTATGCGGCGCAGACGATGAGAGCCATTGATGCGATGCCGGAATTTTCAGATTTTATCTACGCAACAACTTTTCCGATATTTTCTTAAGCTGCCTCCTTATTCTTGCCCTTAAGGAATATGCCGCCTTTATTTGTTTTCCGCCAAAAACATAATCAAAAGTAAAAGCGTCTGCTTTTTTGTTCACGGCTATAACCTTGGGGTGTTTTATCTCCCAAATATCGTTTGTTTCTATGTCTGACTGGACATTATTGGGAGTTTTACAAAACGTTGCGTCCGGGCCGAATCCTATATTTGATATTAAATTCACGCTGGGATATGTGGATAAACCGCGGCGGCTCCAGCATGAATACATCCATTGGCAAGCCCATACGTCTATTTGCCCTTTAAAGGCTTTGTCAAAAATATCAGTCCAATATTTTCTCTCATAATAATCCTTGCAAACAATTTCCATTTGCCCCTGTTCTTTAAACTGCGGCCATGTTTTCATACCGCTATCGTTATACTGCCATGCCCTGCGCCAGGTTGCCCACCCCCAGACATGCGTGTATTTTGAAAAGAAATAACTATATTTTGTCCTTCTTTTTCCGCATTGGAAATTATTGCAGCCGATATGCATTATTGTATCGTTATTACGGTAATACTGAAGCAGGTTTTCGCAAAAACCAAAGAAAGACGGCGCAGGAAGACAGTCATCTTCCAGAATAATTGCTTCCTCCGCCTGAGAGAATACCCAATCTAGGCCGCTTGAAATACGCTTTTTTATTCCTAAATTTATCTCTGAATAGTTTTTTATTATTTCGCAATCCCAATCCGCGCGTTCAATGATTGCACGCGAAGCTGAGCATTTCTCGGCATCTTGTAACTGGCCTTGCCGCGGCCCGTCGGCAATTATAAAAAGTTTTTTTGGCTTGGCAGCAGCAATGGTTTTAAATACGCTCTCTGCTGCTTGCGGACGGTTAAAAATAATAAATACGACAGGTGTGTTTAACATTGTTTTTCTACAACACCTCTCACGTATTTTAGTTGCGCTATTTTATTTTCTACGCCAATTGTCCAGTTAGCATGATGCAAAATAATGTTTTTCGGTATCGGCAGGCTCATTCCTGGCGACCAGAGCTTTCCTGTTAAGGTGCCGCCGCCAAAAAACTCCTTGGGAAGATAGCCCCATTTTACTCTGTAGGGATTATCTATTAATGGCCCTGTAATAACGAGTAATTGGTTATTTATTCCAAAACATTTGCCTGTAATTCTTGTAATGTGGTGCGCTAGGCTGCAAATTTTGTTTGCCCCCGTAAACATTAAATCATTCAAGATATCTTGTTCGTGCTTATGCGCATCCTGCCCCAAAAGTTTGCTTATATCCTGCCACAATGCCAATGTTCTGCTGTTGGCTCGCAAGGCAAAAAATCCCAGGCACAGGATGCCATCGGGGGAATCGCGCTGAATGAGCAAATCATTGTTGCCGATTAGTTTTAAAATAGCTTCTTTCGTGGGCCTGAAGAATTGGATATCTACATCAGAGACTATGAATATTTCTCCATCGTTTTCTTTTATTGCACGCATAATCAAATCAATTTTTTTGCTCATCAACTTAAGCCACCCTTCGGCCATGAAATCACCGCGGTCAACAATTTGGTCATACTCTTCAATAATCAACTCATAATCATCTTTTAAGGAATTAAGAAACCATTCCTCTTTTAAAATTCTGTGGGATTGCGTATAAAAACTATATAGTTTCATAATGAAATAGCCTCCAAAAGAGAGTTGCTGAAATTACAGCCCCTTTTACCAGAATTCCACTGGCTACGTCCGTGGCAAACTGCGCAAAGGGGCGCCGTCCGTTTTAAGCGGGCGAAGAAAAAGAACCCGCGGAATTTTGGCCTGCGGGCTCCAAAGTATTTCTCTCGTGCTAATTCTATATTTTTTGAAAAATGATAGTAAACCATCTGTCATCGTTATTGCGGACAAAAGGGGTGCCGTTAGCTCTTTCTACGGCTTTCACAATTTCTTGGCATACGCACTTCTGTTTTATCCTTTTTGTTAAATTCACCATTTTCCTGTTTTTATCCGCGCAAAATAAATGTCCGTTGATTGGCTTCAGGTTGTGCTGGTGCAGCCCCCAAAAACTTCTTAGAAAGCCTTCATTTACATAACCTTCCAAACAAACATACCCCCCTCTCTTAACGGCCTTAAACATATTCTTCAGGCATTTTTGGGGAAACCTTACATGATCAAGGGCATTACTAGAATAAGCTATGTCAAAGGATTCTGTATCCACTATCTTAAACAGCTTCTCTCCGCACCCCTTGATTGGCTTAATAACATAACTGTAGTTATGTCCCCGCATTATTTCTTCATAAATATCTGCAAGTGCGTCAATTGCCACTACTTGAAAGAGGTTTGCCTTAACCCCCCATGCCAATAAAGAGGCCGGGCCTGAACCGATTTCTAATAATTTTAAATTAACCTTACCGGAATCTTGTAAACGATTAATTAAATTTAGCAGCGGCTTTGAGAAAATTCTTTCCTGCGCTTCTGGGCAAGAGACTTCTTCCCAATATTTAGGTAACCACGATTTCCAATGGATGATTTCTTCCGTATAGTCGGGCACTTTCAGGAATTTTTTAACAAGCCGGCAGCAAATCCTATAATTTATCATTAGAGGTGATTTTTCTTTTATATATTTTTTAGCAAAAATTTTTAGGCTTTTAACCATTAATCTATCTCCTTCATTTATATAACTTTAGTTAAAAATAAAATCACCTCTCGGTATTGGAAAAGATTTTACGGAATCAGAAGCGCGCATCTTGTGGCTTGATTGAGTAATTTTTCTGATAGCGCCCGGAGTAAAATTTTTTATCATATCAAGAAAGCCTATCTGTAATTTTCTGTAAACTACGGCCAAAAGAATCAGAAAACGAACACGCCATTTATTTCTTTCTATAAACTTATTGCCTAAATTATAAAATCTTAATTTTGCCATTGCTAATTGGCCTTATATTTTCTCTTTACGCCGAGGCAATAGATGTATGCATTACAACCCTTTTACCTTACCCTCAATCCAGCGGTATGTTTTCTCAATGCCTTCTTCCAGGCTTATTTGCGGGCTCCAGTTTAATACCTGCCGCTGAAGGGTATTATCGGAATTGCGGCCTCTTACCCCCTGCGGTTTGGACACGTCATATTTTTTTGATATTTTTTTCCCGGAAATTTTAATTATCATATCGGTAAGCTCATCTATTGATACCATCCTGTCCGAGCCTACATTAACAGGGTCTCTAAATTCCGAGTGCATAAGCTTGTATATTCCTTCCAGGCAATCGTCAATATAACAATATGACCTTGTTTGTTTACCATCGCCCCATATTTCAATAGTATCTGTCTGCTTTGCTAAGGCTACTTTCCTGCAAATTGCAGCAGGCGATTTCTCTCTGCCGCCTTCATAGGTGCCTTCGGGCCCAAATATATTATGGAAGCGGGCTATTCTCGTTTCCAGGCCGTAATCCAGGAAAAAATCCTTGCAAAGCCTTTCAGTGAAAAGTTTCTCCCATCCATATTCACTGTCCGGGTTTGCAGGATAAGCATCTGATTCCTTAAGCCCGGCTATATCTGTATCTTTTTGCTTGTAGGTGGGATAAACACACGCTGACGAAGAAAAGAACAATCTCTTTATGCTATTAAGGCGCGCCGCTTCAAGCATATGGGTGTTTATGAGAACATTATCCCGCACCACTTCTGCTTTTGCCTCGGTAATAAACCCTATACCTCCCATATTAGCAGCCAGATTGTATACTTCGTCTATACCTGAAGTTACCGTTAAACAATTTTCCGCTTTTCTTAAATCAAGAAGGAGAAATTCGTTAGCGGAGGTTACGCCAAATTCGCATTTCTTAATATCAACGCCTCTTACCCAGAATCCTTTTTTTACCAAAAAACTTACTAGATGGCTTGCGATAAACCCTCCTGCTCCGGTAACAAGAACTTTTTTATTCATTCTTACCTCCTTATGCATGATATCATTTGTTGTTAATATTTTTAGCGTCTCTTTTATATCAACGAATAAATTATGAATCAAACAAAAAAATGTTCAACAAGGCGTCTTTGTATTGTATCAGGATTAAACAAAGAGGCTGCCAGAGAACACATAGGCTTTGCCAAGTCTTGCCAAGTGGAAGGAGATTTTAAAGCGTTGACGAAATCGTTTATCCGGTTCAAATTTTCCGGAAGAAGATTGTATGGCAATTTTTGTTTTTCATTCCATAAATAGGAAGCGCTCTCTTTGGGAGATACAAAAAGAAACGGAATGCCGGTGTGGCTGAATTCCACAACTTTACTGGGGAAACTGCTTTTAAGCCACGGCATATCTTCTAAATTATAGCATTGCGCGGAAAGAAATGCAGCAGCATTGGCATAAATAAAATCTAACGCCTCTTTATTGGTGTGAAAATAAGGTTTGAAATCTATAGGTTCTTCTTTGCACAATTTAATTATTTCCGGATTCTCTCCGGTTACAAGAAGAAGGCGCCCGCCTGCTTCATTAATACGCCGGCCGATATCCCGCAGCAAAGGAATTTGCGCATTATAACTATATCCTGCATAAACAATCAGCGGCCTTTGGGCAAATTCCTGCCGCCAGGCAGCTTTTTGGCTGTAACCTTCAGGCATAGGCATTAGAACAAGGCTTTCGGAAGCAGGGAAACCATACATTTTAGCCAATTGTTCAGATACAAACCAATTTTGATGCGCCTTGTGCATTATCCAGCGATACCGCTTGGCGAGAAGTTCTTTTTGCCGTAAAGATATTTTTTTAAAAGCAGGGGCGTAATCGTAGATGATTGCTGTCATGGGTATTTTAGCCAAAATTGAATAATTCGCGGCAACCTCTGCCGGCAACTCGGAATAACAACTAAGATATGTCAGAATAGCCGATGGATTATTTGAATGCAAAAAATTCCTACATTCATTCGCCCAAAGGCGCATGCGTATACCCCTTGAAAGAATGTTATTAGGATAATATGGAGGCCACCAGGTTTTGCGATGAGGCAGCAGAAAAACCGGCCACCCATACTTTTCACATTCGGAATAATCCTGCCCCCATTCAGCTATTACCGACACTTTCCAGCCCTCATGCGTGAGCCTTAAAAGGTGCCTTAGTATATTAATCGGGCTGCCGGTGCCCTGGCTGGGCGTTTGGCCAAAATATACAATACTTTTTTCTAGCATATTCTTGCAAACCTGCGTAATTTTATCTTGAGATCCTTACAAGCTTTTTTAAATCCCCGCTTTTCGGCAAAGAAAAATTTACGCTGCCTTTCCGGCAAACGCATAACGGAAATTCTATCCAATAATATGCCGATTAACGATTTTTTTGAGACGTATGGATTTTTGCCACGAAAACTTTCCAAGACAACCATAGAATAAACCGTCCCCTCAATTAGTTTTTGCATATAATCTTCCTGAAGGCGCTCTTTAGGCATTATATGGGTTAAAATTAATTCCTTAAACCTGGCTGTGCCTAAACCTATGTCGCAGGCGCAAAAAGCAAGATCAGAATCCTCGCAGCGTGTTATTGTTTTGCCTACGGTTCCGAGCCATGCCCTTTTCGGTTCAAGTTTAAAAATCTCCAGATAATGCAGCCAAACAGGTTTCCTGAGAAACATTCCGGCGCCGGCCGGGGTTGATTCATATTGATGAATTAAATTAGACCATTTATCGCGGTCAAGTTTTCTGATTCCTAAATATTTCCAATATTGCCTTGTCCATTCAGGAGGTTCACATTCAAAACGTGCAAGCAGTTGGCCGCCCCAGGCGCCTATGATAGGCCATTCTTTGGCTTTTGCGAGGCCTTTCTCAATATAATCCGGGTTAAGGATATTATCGTAATCTACAAAGAGAATTAAATCTGCTTTTGCTTCCTGCATCGCGCGTATGCGCGCGAAAACAATTCCCAATTTTTCTTCCCGGCAGTGCCTTGCGTTTGGATGCCAGGATAAATCAAATGACTTTGATAAATCAGTATCGCTGGCGTTATCAATTAAAATTAGCTCCCAGCCCTCTTTTGCTTGCGTCTGGTTGCGCAAAGCAGCTAATGCTTCGTTAAGATAGCTTGGGTTAGGGTTGTGGGAACAGATAATTACGCTTAAGTTGGGAATAGGCATATTGTTTAATTTATATAACCTTATTAGTCTCCTTGCAAGCCCTTGCATAGCCTCTTCTTTCTGCCAGACAAAAAATCCGGTTTGTGCGGGACACGCGCCAAACAGATATTTTCTCTCGTAACCTGGAAAAGGCCGGCTTTTTAATGCAAGCTAATGCTTTCCCGCGGGACAATTCAAACAGCTTGGAGGAATAAAACATATTTTCCATAAATTTCAAAAGATATTTTTCTTCCAGGCGCTCTTTAGGCATTATATGGGTTAAAATTAATTCCTTAAACCTGGCTGTGCCTAAACCTATGTCGCAGGCGGTAAAAGCCATATCAGAGTCTTCGCATCTAATACAAAAATCTCCGTTCCAGGAACCAAAAAAAAGCTTTTTGGGATTTACCTTAACGTCATCCAGGTAACGCATAAACACAGGCCTTCTCAAAAACATCCCTGCGGAAGGCGGAGTTGATTCGTATTGATAAATTAAATTAGACCATAGGTCGCGTTTAAGCTCTCGTATTGCCAGGGAGTCCCAGAACTGCTTAGTCCATTCAGGAGGTTCACATTCAAAACGTGCAAGCAGTTGGCCGCCCCAGGCGCCTATGATAGGCCATTCTTTGGCTTTTGCGAGGCCTTTCTCAATATAATCCGGGTTAAGGATATTATCGTCATCTACAAAGAGAATTAAATCTGCTTTTGCTTCCTGCATCGCGCGTATGCTCGCGAAAACAATT